>Ga0209223_10002888_pt1 | contig 16705 bp, 13 predicted proteins | sample COG_06_FD_184750 | JGI IMG/M metagenome (GOLD analysis project Ga0209223, IMG submission 184750) | Pelagic Microbial community sample from North Sea - COGITO 998_met_06 (SPAdes) (version 2) | ecosystem: Environmental > Aquatic > Marine > Neritic zone/Coastal water | place: Helgoland, sampling...
AATGTCCTACTCTTCCGTGTCTTAAGACAAAGTACCATTGGCGCTGAAGGGCTTGACTTCCGAGTTCGGAATGGGATCGGGTATTGCCCCTTCGCAATAATCACCAGGCACGATCTTGTACAGCGATAATGGCTAAATGTAAAGTTTAAGATCGTGTAAATTTTGAAGTATTTTCACCCATCTTGATGTGATTTTCAATCCATTTATAGGTTTTTTTTAATCCATCTTTTAAAGTAATTGAGGGTGCCCAATTTAAATCAGCTTGAATTTTTGTATTATCACTTGATCGCCCTCGTACACCTAGCGGCTTATCTAGTAAATACTTTCTATTAACCTTATAATCTGCAATTTCTTCAATAACATCAATCATTTGATTTATTGAAACTTGTTCATCACTACCTAGATTATAAACATCCTTTAAATCAGAATTAAATATTTTTTTAGTACCAACAAGACAATCATCAATATACATAAAACTTCTAGTTTGTTTTCCATCTCCCCAAACTTCAATTTCTTTTTTATTATTCATTTTTGCCAAAGCTATTTTTCTTGATAATGCAGCTGGTGCTTTATCTCTACCACCATCATAAGTTCCTAGAGGACCATAAACATTGTGGTACCTAATAACTCTAGTTTCTAAACCAAAATCTTCAGTAAAATGTCGACACATTCTTTCACTAAATAATTTTTCCCAGCCATATCCATCTTCTGGTTCTGCTGGATATGCATCTGATTCTTTAAGACCCTGGATAAAAATTTTTTCTTGTTTTGTACCATTATAAACACATGCGCTAGATGAAAAAAAATATTTTTTTATTTTATGAACTAAGGATGCTCTCAGTAAATTTGTATTTATCAAAACAGACAGCATGCAGTCTGCTTTATTATTTTCTATAAAACCCATGCCTCCCATATTACAAGCCATATTGTATATTAGGTCTACTCCTTCTGTAACTTTTAAACAGTTTTCGTATTCTTTTAAATCCAATGAATAATTTTCATTTTTTTCAAAAAGCTGGAACCAAAATTCTTGAGGTTTAATATCGGCACACACCACTTCGTGCCCTTCATTCATTAAGTCTTTTACTAAGTGACCTCCAATAAAACCACCAGCCCCACAAACTAAATATTTCATATATTATTTTTTTTTAACTCTTTTACATATTTGTGTAAAGATCTTTTTCCAACTAAATTTGATATTTTTTTATTTCTTATAACTTTAACAATTGATGAATTAAATCTTTCACCCCTTCTCTCAGGTATCATTTTTATTTTATTGGAAAAGAGTTTTGCTAATTGAATTATAGAGTAAGATGTGTTGTGAGAGATGGAATAATGTGAGTTTCTATTTTTTTTCCATGCATAAATACAAGCCTCCACAGTATCTTGTACATGTGTGAATTTTCTACTTTGAGAACCCGGTTTAACAACTGGTAGTGGCTCATTTTTTTTAAAATATTCCTCAAATATTCCTACTACAGCTGCCATATTTGATTTATATATTTGATTTGGTCCATATACATTATAAAAATATACAATTTCATATTTTAAACCAAACCATTCATTAAAATTCATTATGAGGTTCATATTATTTGATTTAGTAAATGCGTATGGTGACAAATTTTTATCCAAACCTTTATTTCCCAAACTTGCAGAGGTAGCTGAATAGATTATTTTTATTTTGTTAACCATACAAAAATTAACCACCTCATAACTTCCATGAAGATTTGATTGAAAACAACGATTAATATTATCAAAACTTTGCGCAATTCTTGAAAATTCAGCAAAATGGAACACAGCTGAAATTTGGTTTTTTATGTGATCTAAAATTTTTGATATATTTATAGTATTTCCTCTTAAATAAATTAAATTTTTTGCTTTAATATGATTGGATTTTTGACCTGTAAAATAATTATCAATAGAAATTATTTTGTATTCTTTTAATTTTAATAAAGATCTTATCAAGTTAGTACCAATAAACCCTGCACCACCAGTAACAATAATATAATTCATTTTAAAGAATTAATATCAATAATTAATCAAATGACAATTTATTTAATACTTTTTTCAAAAATAATTTTGAACCATGGTTGGTAAGGTGATGTCTGTCTCTATAAATTGGTAAATTTTCTTGGTCATGAGCATCAAAACAGTTTATATTAAGACAATTAGATTTATCAATTTCTAATAAAATTTTATTTTGATCAATAATTTGAAAATTTAAAAAATTTAGTGAATATAATAATTTTGGAGTATCATTCCAACTTCGGATTTGATCCCAATAAATTTTTTTTATTTCATTTACGGGTCTATTTAATATTTTATATTTGATAGGTGATTCAAAAAACTCAACTCTAGGAAAAAAATAATAAAATTTCACATCTTTATATAAATTAAGTAAATTTTCCAATTTTGCTAAGTATGAAATATTGTCATCTCTTTTATGATGAATAAAAATAACAAAATCAATTTTTTCTTGATCAAGGGCTGTTTTTATTTGTTCAAAATCATCTATATTTGTTTTTGCATAATTTAAATAAGATAAATATAAATTTATTTTTTTTTTATTTAAAAATTTAGTTAATTCGAATTCAAAGTCTCCAGCATGAGAATCTCCAAATAACAAAACAGTTTTTTCATTACCTATTATTTTTTTACATAAGATAGAACAATTTTCATTATTAATCTTTTTAGAAGATCGAAAATGAACTGAACTAGAAAAATATTCATTGCTTAAATTTTGATTTAATAAATATCTTATTTTCACCCCTTTTGATTGATGAAAAAAATATCCTATTAAAGAATTCATAACTAAAATTGTAATTAACAATTTTATTTTAAATAAATTGTGACTACTTTTTTTAATTTTAAAAAAAATATTTTCTAAATATGAGACCAAGATCGTTGAAATAGCGATTACTAAAATTACAATTAGAATAATTTTAAAATTTTTTAAATAATAACCAAAATATTCAAAAAAATATATTATAGGATAATGTACTAAAAAAATAGTGTAGCTATATTTTGCTATGTACTGATTAAAAGGATTAACAAGCAGAGTGTTAAAAATATTTTTCTTATTATATGAAATATAAAATATTATAGTGGTTAAAGATACAATGAATATTTGGTTTTTTATAAATTCGATTTTACCAAATAAAAGATAAATAATAAATAATAATGAAATTAAACTTAAATAAAAGTTTTCTTTAAAAAAATTATCTTTGTTTTTATTATTAAGTAAAAGAAATATGAAATACCCTAATAAAAATTCCCAAAGTCTTGAGGGCAATAAATAAAAAATAAGTTTTTTATCATAACTATAAAAGTAATTTAAACAAAAAGAAATAATAAAGAGCAAAAAAAATATTAAATGAAAATTTTTTTTTAAAGTATAAAATCGATTGATAAATAAAATCAATAGTGGATATAAAACATAAAATTGCAATTCGAGAGATAAACTCCAAAGATGTAGCAAGGAATATGAATTTGGTGAAAAATAATCGTTATTTACTATATAAAAATAAACATTTGAAACAAATAAAGAAACACTAAATAAACTTTGGCCATAATAACTTAGCTCTGCAGGTGGTAATAACAACCAAGAAATTATTGTAACAAAAAATAATAAAATAATTAATCCAGGAAATAATCTTTTTATTCTTTGTTTTGAATAATTTAATATTGAAAAATTTTTATTATTTAAATCTGTAAAAATTATTTTTGAAAAAATAAAACCACTTATGACAAAAAATATGTCAACCGCAAGATACCCAAGTTTAAAATAGCTAATATTTAAATGAAAAAGTAAAATTAAAAAAACAGATATTGACCTCAATCCTTGGATTTCTTTAATCATAAAATCATTATTTAGAATTTTTTGCTTTGAAAAGAATTTCCTGTAGTTTATTAGCGTTAACTTTCCAGCTCAATTTATTTTTATAATAATTTAAGGAACTTTTTTTTAACTGATATAATTTATCTTTATTTTTAAATTGCTTAATTATGAAATTGGCTATTTTATCTTCATTATCTTTTAAATCAAATAACTTACCATTAATATTGTTTTTTATCATTCCTCTAACTCCCCCAACATCATTTGTAATATTAAATATTCCACATGAATTTGCTTCAGCAAATACTACTCCACAAGCTTCTTTTTTAGTCATCAAAATATGAAAATCAGATTTTGATAATATATCTGTTAATCTAAAATTTTCTTTTTTTTTATTTTTATTTAAAAATCCAATTTGATTAATATATTTTGGAAATTTTTCATTATTATTAATTGCTCCAATAATATTTAATCTTGAATCAAACCCTTTTTTATTCAAACATTTAATTATACTTATTGTTTTATCCATTCCCTTTCTTTCCCAATCAACTCCAATACTTACAAGATCAATATAATTTTTTTTTTTAATTTTTTTAATTTTTATTTTTGTGTCATACAAATTTGAACCAAATGGTAATATTTCAATTTTACTTGGATTAATTTTATAATTTTTAATTGTTTCTTTTTTTGACCATTTGCTAGTAACAATTATTTTTTTTGATTTATTTAAAGCTAGCTTTTCTAAATAATTAGCCTCATCAAATGATTTTTTATGAAATTTATTTTCTTTAAAATAATGATTAATATAAGTTTTATAAGTGACATCTAACCACAAAACTATTGGAATTTTAGTTTCTAAATGACTGACTAGATAACTATCAGAAGTAAAAATTAAATCTATTTTATTATTTGAAATTAATTTATTAATTTTTTTAGAATAAATTTGAGATAAAATATTTTTTCTCTCAGACTCATATTTTAAGTTAAATAATTTTAATATTTCTCTTTTCATAACAAAAGGGAATCTCTTCAAATCTTTAAATGGTCCTATAATTTTAATTTCGTTATCTAAATCTTTTAAACTTTTATACATATTTAATTTTAAACCTGACCATGAAATATAATCTTTTGGATTGTCAATTGATAAATATGCAATTTTCATTTTTGAAATAAATTATTTTTGTTTTTGTAAATTTATGAATAAAAAATATATAATTAAGATTAATAAAATTTGAATTATATTTATAAGTTCATTCTCTATTGTTTTTGATAATAAGGCAGATAAACCAATTATTAAAGAGATTGATATGTATGAAATCTTTGGATTATACTTATTTAATATCAAATGATGAAGATGAGATTTATCTGCTTCAAAAGGATGTTTTTTTTTAAAAATTCTAATTATTGCCACTCGCAACATATCAATACCAGGTATTATCATAAGTAGAATTATTTGATCAGCAAATATGACTTTTTGATTATAAGTTTTTATAAATAAACAACTTAAAATAAATCCCAATAATAAAGAACCACTATCACCTAAAAATGCTTTATTCTTAAAATTAAAATATAAAAAGCAAATCGATGGTACTAAGAAAAAAAGAAAAAAATAAAAATTGTAATTTAATAATGTTAGATATGTTAAGCATATTAAAAAATAAGTGGTACTTAACCCATTTATTCCATCAATCATGTTAAAAGCATTTAAAAATACTAAAAAACAAAAGATTGTAAAAATTATACCAAAATTGTCTAAAAAAATTATTTTTTCAGTAAATAAAAAACTAATAAAGTCTAACTGAAATGTATTACTTATAGATATACATATTGTTACAATTATTGAAACAAGTACTAATTTTATATTTGGTCTTAAAAAATATTTATCATCATATAAACCAACCAAATAAATTAAAAAAGAGCAAATTAAAAAGCTTAATATTTCTCTATAACCTTCAAAGTACGGAGTGTTATCAATTATAAAAATTTCAAAGATAAAATATAAAAAAATATTTATTATAAAAAATGTTCCACCAACTAATGGGATATTTGAAGTATGAATTTTTCTAAAAAAATCTGGAGTATCTATAATCTTTATTTTAATAAAGATTTTAATAAGAAAACTAAATAATAATATATTTAATAGTGTTAATAATATTAATAAAATTAATTCACTTGTCATTTTCAATCAAAAATAAGTAAAATCCTAATGGAATAAATATTACTGCATTTAGATAATTATTAAAAAAATTACCATTAGGTAAAAAAATTATAAACACATTTATTAAAAAACCAAATGAAAGTATATACTTACCAATCTCATTTATAGATATACTGTTTTTTTTTATCTTCTTATAGTATAATTTGATAATTATTTCTCTTAAGATTATTATTAATGCTGAAATAAAAAAAATTGCACCCACTAGACCTGTCTCAGCAAGAATTTGTAATAAAAAATTATGTGGATGGGTAGTGCAGCTTGACTGTTCAATATAAAATTTTGCTTCGGAGCATTTTTTTCTAAACATGTTGGGACCCACTCCTATTATGGGACTATCTTGAAACATTTTTATTGCTGTTAAATAATGAACTTCGTGAGCTCTTGAAAAAATATAAAATCCCCTATTTGGTTTTTTTTCAAAATAAGATTTAATTTCATCATTATGTTTGGAGAAATTTTTTAAAGCAAATCCTTGAAGAGTTTGAACAATAATTCTTTCATTCAAGCTTGGAGTAATTAAAATTAATAATGAGGATGTTAAAATATAAAAAAATATTACAAATAAAAATTTTTTTATTTTATTAGAAAATAAAAAATAAACTCCAAGGAAAAAAAAGGTTGATGCAAAAAAAGCAGTTCTCTCACCTGAAAATAAAATCAATACATTTAACAAGAGTATAAAAGATAAGAATTGATAATTAATTTTTTTATAAAGATACATATATAAAAATAAATATAAAGGTAAGATCCTGGAAATAAAACTTCCTACTATTTGTCTATCACCAAATGGTCCTGTTAATCTAAGATTTGGTTTCTCAAATCCAGTTAAACTTTTATCAAAAAAAAATTGGAAGTTTGAGTCTATTAAAATTATTAATAAAGCTATAGTGAGTGAGTAAAAAAAAAATTTAAGAAATGAACTATAATTTTTTATTAAGAATAAAACAAATAAAGAAAATAAAATAAACCTAATATAAAAAAAGGAACTTTTTAAAGAAAAAAAAATATTATCTGAAGTTAAAGATGAAAATATTAAATAAATCCAAAATAATAAAAATATTTTAACAATGTTATTTTCAAAATATAAGTAAATTTTATATTTAAAATTTATGTAAATGAATGAAAAACTGGAAATAACTATCACTAAATCAGGTAAAAAAGGTCCAGTCAGTAATAAAACGGGCAATAAGACTACGAGTGTGTATAAAAAATTTAAATATATACTATCATTTTGATTTATATTTTTAAATTCTTTAGTTTTTCCAAAAAAAATTGAATAAAATTTCATAAATGATTTCAGAAATAGGAATAATGTTATAATTAATCTATTCTAAAATATTAAATTTTTAAATGCAATTAAATTCAACAGGATATTCATTCGTTTCCATGTATCAGGCTTATCCTAGCTATCATGGTGCATCCGATATAACTTACAACTTATTCAATAAGTGGCCTAGTCAAAAAAAAGTTTTAATCCAAATTTCAAAAAAAAGAATAAAAAAAAAAAAAATTATTAATTTGAAACAAAAAATTGGTTTAATTGGTACAATCATTAATATTTTTTTAATCATATTTAAATTAAAAAAATTTCTTAAAAAATTTAAAAAAAAATATTTAATAATTGAGGGTGCTAGTTGGGCTGGATATACTTTGATTTTAGTGCTTTTAATCAAAATATTTACTAAAGATATACTTATAATTTACCATGCACACAATTTAGAATACGAAGTAAGAAAGCTTAAAAATAATTATCTAATTTCTTCTTTGACATTTTATTTTGAAAAATTAATTTATAAAATTACTACTGGTACCAGTGTAAGTGTCAAAGACTCTATTTTTGTTAAAAAATATTATAAAGTTAGTTCAATTTTATTTGAAAACGGTGTAACCAAAATCAAAAAAGAAAAATTAGAAAATAAACAAATAAGAAATAAAAACTTTATATTATTTTGTGGGTCATACACATACTGGCCAAATAAAATTGCAATTGATAGAATCATAAATGAAAAAGAACAAATTTTAAAAATATATCCAAGAATTAAATTTGTTTTTACTGGTGAAGGACATCCTAAATTCAAAGATAAAAACATATTAACACTTGGAGTTATAAAAAAATCTAAATTGATATGGTTAATTAAAAATTGTTTATTTTTTTATGCTCCAATGCCAAAAGCCCCAGGAACAAAAATTAAAATTTTAGAGTCATTATTTTATGGTGCAACTACTTTATGTACAAAAAATGGTATTTCTGGAATTAAGAATGTACACAAACTTGAAAATCTTGTAATTACTTCCAAAAAAAATCTTTCAAAAGATTTACAGCAAATTTCAAAAAACAAAATTGTTATATCAAAAGAATTTATAAATTATTATAATTTTGAAAAGAAAATAAAAAAATTTTATGAACAAATTAATAACATATAAAAATTTAGTACATTATTTTTTTATATCAATTATTACTTTTTTAATTTGGGCTTCTATTGGTTCAAAATATATAATTTTAGAAAATACAAACGAGCTTAATTTTAAACTTATAATAAATAATCTAAGATTTTTTTTACCTCTGATTTTAATTATTATTTTAATTTATTTTAAACAGAATTATCAAAAAAACTATTATCTAAAGATCATAATCTTTACCATATTTATAAGTTTCACAATTGGAAATTATAACCTCCATAATAATGTTGGGCTTGTACAAATTTTTAATAATGATCAAATTTTAATAAAGTTTGGTTATGTGCCTAATTATTTTAGAGATATAATGATGGGTGTATTTTTTATATCTACTTATCTGATATTTTCTAGATTAGACCAACCCGAAACTGAGACTTTATTGAAATTAAATTTTATATTACTTATTTCAACAACTTTTATTACTCTTTACTTTGCTTATTCTGAATTCTTTAGTAGTCAAAACAATAAAGAATATTTATATTACACTCAATTTTTAATTACTGGTGAATTATTTGGAGTGCCCACAATTAGATCATTGGGCTTGAGTAGAAATTTATTAATAATTTTAATACCCCTAACATTTTTTAGTTTATTAGGAAAAAATAAAAAAAATAATATTTATTTAAATATAATTATAATTTTTTTATGCATAAGTATCTTTCAATTACAGTCTAGATTAACAATTTATTCATTTTTTATTTTTAGTATTTTGATTTTAGGGTATTTAATTTTTAAAAAAGATTTGAAAAAAATAATTTTTTTTATTTTCATCTTTTTAATAATTCCTCAATTTTTAAATCTTTTAGTTGTAAATGCTAAAATAAATTATTTTAAGGAAAAACCAACCACAAACATAATAAAATTTATTCAAGAGTTAAAAATTCCTAAGAGTAGAATGCTTACTAGCACTCCTAATAATAAAAATTTTAAAATTGAAGAAATTAGAAAAAATTATAATGTCAATTTAGTGAGTGAAGATGCTTATTTAGCGAGTGAATATACTTCAGGTAGAACTGAACTATGGAAAAAAACATTAAAAATTTTTACCGAAAAAAATGATTATAAAAATATATTTTTTGGATTTGGCACAAGTGCAGACAGATATTTTCTAAAAGAAAATGTCTCTAATTCTTTGTTTTATTCACTTATTTCTGGAGGATATTTGGGTCTAATTTTTTTAATTCTTTTCTATCTATATTTGTTAAATACAATTTATTTTTTTCTTGTTAATAGAAAAAAAAATGAAGATAACATTATAATTTATTCAGCAATTACAGTTATACTATTTATAATGCTAAGAAGCTTAGTTGAGAATAGTTTTTTAATTTATGGAACAGATAATATTATTTTATTTACAAGTTTATTTTACTTAGAAAACAAAAAAATTGTTTAAATTTTTGTATTCTGTTTAATGTCTTTAATTGCATTTTCAACACTACTAAAATCAATTGGAAAGGCTTTTTGATCTTCGACAAAAATTTTATCATGTCTGATCTTTTCATTGAAAAAAACTTTAACCCCATTTGAAATACAATCAAAGCTAAATAATGAATAAAAATTTTCAGAACTTATTATTGAAAATTTAGTTTTTTTACATAATTCTAAAACTTTATCTCTAGAAATTAAACCAAATTCTTCAACTCCCTTGATATCTAATTTTTCTCCAACGGTAATAATTTTGTAATCTTTTTTTAGGCTTTTAATAAATTCAACAGTTTGATCAATTCCTTTTGATGGGTAAGATCTTACATAAAATATAAAATCATATTTTCTATCTAAATGAATTTGATTACTATTTAAATCATAAAAATTATATACAAAATTAAATTTTGATTTATTAATAACTCTTTTTGATAAAATAGACTTTAAATTTGATGTATTAAAATTTAAATTTCTATATCTAAAATGTAATATTATATTAGATATAGAAAATTGTATTGGCATCAAATATTTTCTAAAAAATCTTTCAGTACCTTTAACATTATTATCATAGCTTGTTGTGCCAGTTATGGGTCCAAGAATTGTATTTGGCGGAAGTAATAAAAAAATAATAAAATTCCATAGTGGTAAGAAATTTACAAATACCACTTTATGACCTAATAAATATTTATACCAAAGATAAAATATTCCATACATAGGATCTAAATATTTTTCTATAAAATTAAGTTTTCCTTTACGATCCTTGTTGTTAACTAAATATATTTTATCATAAGTTAATTTTTTCTTAAGATTTAAAACAATAATCTGATCTTCCTCAAAATTATTTTTTTTTATTAATCTTTTTATAAATAAATTGGCTGTTATTCCTTCTCCATTAGTATGATCAAAGTCACTTGCCCAACAATAAATTTTTGGTAATTTTTTATTTTTTTTCTGCCATTTATTATTATCAAAGTAATCAATAAAACTTGGATTTAAGACTCTAAAAGCTGAAGAAATATTTCTTCCCAAGAGCCAGGGAATACTATCTACTATAATATAAAATATATCTTTTAATTTTACTTTATTTATAAATTTTTTTGCTTCTTTCAAATATACATCAGTTGAACCAGTTTCTCTGAATGTCAATTGATTATCATGATATTTAAAACCTGAAAGATAGCTATTGACGATATAAAGTTTATTTTTTTTAGCAAAAGTATACCATAAATACATATCGCCACTTCTTTGTAAATTTTTGAAAAATTCTACATCTAAATCATTTAGTAAATTTGGTCTCCAAAATGTAGATTCCTGCTGAATAAAGGGAAGAAATTTTCCATATACCCCACATCTTATCAAATTTGATCTATAATTATAAGGTATTTGAATATTGGTTACTTCTGATTTCTGATTATAAATTATTTTTAATCCTGTGACCCAATTAACTTCATTATCAGAAAATATACTCTTCAAAACTGAAAAAGCAGATTTATTTAAAAAATCACCTGCATTTAGATATCCCATTACATCTCCAGTAACAAATTGAAAACCTTTAGATAACCCATCATACAAACCTTGATCCTTTTCAATAATATGTTTGATTTGTGGAAATTTAATTTTTAATTGGTTTATTATTTTATTTGTATTATCAGTCGAATTCCCATCTATAATAATATATTCTAACTCTGATTTCCCATTAACTATTTCGCTTTGTTCACATACTGATAAAATAGTTTCATAAATATATTCTTCTGCATTATAACAGCTAGTAATAATTGAAAATTTCATTGTAAAATAAATTGATGATACTTAAAAAAAAAATACTTTCAAATGAAATAATAAAAAAAAAAAATATCAAGAATATCAAAAAAGAGAATTTTCATCTATTTAGCAAAGATTTAATCACTAATACTGGAGATAGTTTTTCTTATTATTTTAAAAATACTACTGTTGTAGATGATGGTAAAATTTTTACCTTTAATAATGAAATTATTTCAGATTATTTAGCTTTTAATTCACTAAGTAAGTTTATTTTTTTAAAAAAAATCTTGTTATATTCTAAATATTTATTTCAAATAGTTTTTAAAAGACTATCTCTAGAAAACATTTATCTCTCACAAAACGTTATTTTAGTTCACAACAGAAATTCAATTGGTTATTTTCACTGGTTAATTGATACATTGCCTAAGATAATTTATTTAAAAAAAAAATATAATAATTATATTTTTATTTTGCCAAATAGATTGAAAAAAAAAATTATAATTTCAAGCCTTAAAAAATTTAAAATTAAATTTTTATTTCTTAAAAGAAAAAAAAATTTTACATTTAAAAACTTAATATATATTGGAAACCTTTATAAATCTGGTAATCCAAGATACAATATTCTTAATAAATTAAGAGAGCCATTAACTTTTAATAAAAATAATTTTAAAAAAATTTATATAAGTAGAAACAAATCTGAAAGAAGGAAAATCTCTAATGAAAAAGAACTTTTAGCCATATTAAAAAAAAATAATTTTAAAACGTATTATTTAGAAAATGTATCTTTTGAAAAACAAATAAAAATTTTTTCAAGTGCAAAATATGTTGTTGGTCTTCATGGTGCAGGTCTATCTAATATAGTTTGGATGAAAAAAAAAAGCTATCTTTTAGAGTTAAGACCAGAAAAAGATTTATATTTGAACTGCTATTTTAATTTATCAAATTTATTAAACATTAATTATCATTATGATATATGTAGTAAAAGAAAAAAGTTTCAATCAAGTAAATATTCAGATTACAGTGTAAATATTGATAGTTTTCAAAATGAACTTAATAAAATACTTAAAAAATGAAATTAAAAAAAATTGATTTAATATCAAATTTTAAAAAATTTGATTTAAACTCAAATTTTATATTTAGTGCTCTTAATTTAGCATTTATAGGTTACTTCTTAATTGGAATTATTGTTCCTAATAAAAAAACTTTCTTGTGGTGTGATGGATTATTTGGAAGGATTTATTCTAAGTCACCTAAGATACCTGGAAGTAAATTTATTACTTTTTTTTTTAAATATAAGTTTAAAGAAATTGTGATTATGGGCAATTCTACTAAAAAACAAATAAACTTTTTAAGAAAAAATTTTAAAACTAAAGTTAGACTTATAAATTTACCATTTATAGATGATAAAAATGTAAAAAAATTTACTACTAAGGTTGGAAAAAAATCACTGATTTTAATAACTTTACCAACACCTAAACAAGAATTGCTAGCTATGGAAATAAGTAAAAAAAATAAAAATTTTAAAATAATTTGTATAGGTGGTGGTTTAAGCATTGCCGCTGGTGACACAAAAGTATGCCCAAAAATTATTCAAAATTTAGGTTTAGAGTTCATATGGAGATTAAATACCGATACATACAGAAGAATAAAAAGACTGCTTTACACTTTCTCCATATATTTTAAGAATATTAATAAAATAAATAATAAAATTAAAATTAATTTAATTAATTAATTAATTAATTAATTTTCTTATAAAAAAAATAAACTTCCTTAAATTATTTATCAATTTGTACTTTGTTTTAAAATTTACCCATTTAATATAATTTTGATTAAGGCCAGAAATAAGATTTGACGTGTATGGTACATTTCCTCCTGTAGATGAGATAATCAAAGAACTTTTTGCAATTGAAAATAAATCAATCATAAAATCATCACCAGAAGTTTGTCTAAGTTTATTTTTATTATAAGCAATCTTTCTATCCAAAAATTTATATTTATTATTAAATAATTTTTTAATCTTATTTTTATATATACTCTCATCACTCGAAATATAAATATATTTATATTTTTTTGGAATAATTAATTGTACATTTTCTAAAAACTCTTTGAATTGGTTATTATAAATTACGTCTTTTTTTGGTAATTCAAAAATATAATCTCTAAAACTTACCAGTTTGTCTGTTAGGCGAATATGGATAGCAACATATTCTCTATATTTAATAATACTCTTAAGCCTTGTCATTATTTTTTTTTTTGGCTGAATCATTCTATAAGCTTTTTTCCACATTTTTAACAATTTAATATTATCAAGTTTTTTTGAATTATATTTAACACAGTTTGCAATTGAAATATCTGAATTAAATGGATCCATCCTAATAGTTTGAATATTTTTCTTTTTAATATTTTTTAATTTACAACCTTTTATGTCTATAAGTTCAGAAATATAATAAGGACATTCTGAATTTTTTTTTTCATAAATATTTATAAGATTGATTTTTTTATTTTGAAGTTTTTCAAAAGCTATACAAAAGGTAAGTTGCCTCAACCTGTCACAAAACCCTGAATTCATGTTTGTTAAATCTACATACATAAAATTTTAAATAATTTTAAATAATTCATTAATATATTTTTTTTTAATTATATTTTGTGACCAATTTTTTTTTGAAAACTCATAGGCATTTTTTGCAAAATTAAGTCTTAATTTTTTATTTTTAATTAACTTTTTTAATTTTTGTGAAAATAAAATATGATTAAAGGGTTTAATAAGAAACCCATTATAGCCATCTATAATTATATCTGAAAGCCCACCTACATTATAGGCAATTAATGGTTTTCCACATGATTGGGCTTCTAAAGCTACATTTGGAAGATTATCTAATCTAGAGGGTATAACTACAATGTCACATATGTTATAAATATCAGACAATTGTTTCTCACTATCAATATAATCCAAGTTTTTAATATTAAAGCTATAATCTTTATCAAATTTATTTTTACTAGCTATTACCAGTTCAAATAAATTTGGATCAATTAAATTTAATGATTTAATAAGAAGATCCATACCTTTTCGTTTATCTTTTGAATTTCCAAAAACAACAAAAAAAATTTTTATTTTATTTGTCTTATAAATTTTCAATTTTGAGATCGATTTAATTGTTTTTTTTGGGAAATATATTTTTGAATCAATTGGATATGGTATATTTATTAATTTAGCTTTTTTAAATAAACTAGATTTCTTAACACAATGAACTAACCATTTACTTGGTGATATAATTGCTAAAGGGGAAACATTTTTTTTTTTACTATAAATATAATCTGAAAAAAAATTATTAAATTTACCTCTTTTCCACTTTTTATCATTATATTCAAGATAGTTTTCAGATCCACAAACCCACCACATATCATGCATAGTAATCATAAATGGTTTTTTTAATTTATTTATATCTTCAATTGATAATGTCTCTGCATTAATCCAGTGCAAATTTATTAAATCGTAATTTGAATTATTGATATATTGAAGAAAGGGTGATTTAAAAAAATTATATGATTTTGGATTCTTATTATTATCAAACTTTGAAAGTAAGATTCCTAAATAATTTTTAAATTTAAACATTAGAGTTGAATAAGCGCTATCAATTATGAAAATGTTTTTATCAGTAGATAATTTTTTAACCACCAACATGTCACTTTTAATTTTTTTTATTGAATTAAGTAATTTATGTATTCTATATGCCGATTTTGCAGCACCGCCAAATTTATCAGAATATGAAATGTTTAAAATTTTCATTTGATTTAAAGAATTTATTTATAAATTTTATATTTTAGTTTTTGGTAATATTTTTTTGACACAGTATGACTTATTCTACTTCTTAGTAATTTTCCAATCCTTTGAAGAAACAATTCATTTTTTTTTAAATTATCTTCTATATTTTTTTTCTCCATTAACTTTATTTGTTCAGAATCCCCCCTATAAATATTCAACCCTCCTAAATCATTTTTAAGAGTTACTACTTTTTCTCTGATATAAAGTAGTCTTTTTGAAGCTTTAATAGCATCATCATCTTGTTTAAAAAAATTTTTTCTTTGCTTACCTAATAATAAATTTTCATATTCATTAATATTTTTTGGTTTAAGAACGTATTTCTTGTCTAGAGCCTCTAATGTTGATTTACAAATCATTATTGGCTTAATTCCATAACATGAAGACTCTAAATGTGATGTGCCAGAATAAGTTACTATTCTTTTTGAATTTGTAAATACAAAGTTATTTGAAACTAAATTATTATCAATAATAATATTTCTTTTATTTTTTAAATTTATATTAATTAAATTTTTTAAAATTAAAAGTTGATTTTCCCCCCATCTTTTTGCATTTGGGTGTATTCTTAATGCCCACATTTCATTCGATTTCTCTAAAATTTTCAATGTGCAACTAATCCATTCAAAATAATCATAAAATATTCTGTTTTGATCAATATAATTAAAAGGTGAGTCTTTAAAGATATGAAGCAATATTACGTTCTTTGGGTATTTTTTAATTTTATTTCTAATTCGTGATGCTATTCTAGCATCCTCATAATCTGAAAAACCTTTTTTTCTTAAATTCCAATATCTATCAACCTCTTTTGTATCAATAACTTTTTTTAGTTTTTTAAAAAAATTTATATTATACTGACTCCAATTCGTGTCTTTTTTTTTTTGTTTATATATAACGTAATTTGCATGACAAAAAATTTGAATTTTTTTTTTTCTAAACCCAGCAATAACTGCTCTATATTTATAAACTGAATGCCCAAGAATTGCGTAGCGAATTTTAAATATTTTATTTATTTTGTCTGTTTGATTTATTGAAATTACAGATGATATTGTAGAAAGTAATATTTGCAATATGTTTGGCTTGATTTGATGATCATTCATTTTTGAACATGCTGCATCCCAAATAGAATGAGCAATTTGATTGTCATACCAACTAAGTTTAATTTTTTTTCTATATATAAGAATAAAAAATTTAT
>Ga0209223_10002894_pt1 | contig 16697 bp, 23 predicted proteins | sample COG_06_FD_184750 | JGI IMG/M metagenome (GOLD analysis project Ga0209223, IMG submission 184750) | Pelagic Microbial community sample from North Sea - COGITO 998_met_06 (SPAdes) (version 2) | ecosystem: Environmental > Aquatic > Marine > Neritic zone/Coastal water | place: Helgoland, sampling...
GTGCCCAGGATGTTTACCTGACTGGTAACCCTGAGGTAACTTTCTTCCAGGCGAAATACAAGCGCCACACTAACTTCGCGATGGAGAACATCGAGCAGACCGTCAACGGTACTGCCGCCAACTCCGGTCGCGTTTCCGTGACTGTCGCCCGTAACGGTGACCTTGTCGGTGACATGTACGTCGAGCTTGAGTGCGCCGTCGCGGCGACCAGGACCACTGATGCGGGTGACAACAACTTCGTCGCTGAGCGTGCGATTAACAACGTAGAATTATCAATTGGTGGCCAGCGCATTGACAAGCACTACCAGAAGTGGTGGCGTCTGTACTCCGAGCTCTACCTCGATGAGGCCAAGAAGCTCAACTGGGGTAAGATGACCACTGCCGGCAATGGCAAGACTGTCTATTTGCCCCTAGTCTTTTTCTTTAACCGCAATCCTGGACTTTACCTCCCACTAATTGCTCTGCAGTACCATGAGGTGCGCATCGATTTCGATTTAGCGTCTGACTTTGATACCTTCCTCAGCACCTCTGTCTTCAAGGTGTGGGCCAACTACGTCTACCTTGACACTGAGGAGCGTAGGCGATTTGCGCAGAAGGGCCACGAGTACCTCATCGAGCAGGTCCAGCACACTGGTACCGATACCATCACCTCTTCCGGCACCAAGCAGGTCCGCCTCTCCTACAACCACCCCGTCAAGGAGCTCGTGTGGTGCTTCTCCAACACCTCGTGCAAGAACTCCCTCTGGAACTTCTCCAATGCCTCCGTTGATACCAACGTTGTGCTCGAGTCTAACCAGGATGCCATCGCGGACTCCAACGCCTTCGTCTCCCCCGCCGCGTCTGGTGCTCCCCTCCTCCAGGTCGGTACCGGTGGTGGTGACACCCGCTTCACTGAGGAGGTCTGTGGTGTCCTCAACACCTTCAAGCTCATCCTCAACGGCCAGGACCGTTTCAAGGAGCAGAAGGGTAAGTACTTCAACCAGGTCCAAGCGTACAACCATCACTCCGGCTGCCCCACTCCCGGTGTGTACTCCTACTCCTTCGCGCTCAAGCCCGAGGAGCACCAGCCCACCGGCACTTGCAACTTCTCCCGCATTGATAATGCCCAGGTCCAGGTTGTTGCCCACCCCGCCGGTGACGCGACCTCCATGCACATGTTTGCGTGCAACTACAACGTCCTCCGCATCCAATCGGGTATGGGTGGTCTCGCCTTCTCCAACTAAATACCCATACGCGGTATTTTAGTAAATAATTAAAAAAACAAAACTCATTTTTAAAATGCACAGTACCAATGCTGTTTAAAAATGATTAGAGAGCTACTTAAAAACGAACTACGTAATCGTAATATGATTCTTCAACCATATTGCTTTGTTGGAAGGCGCACATATGCTCAAAGAACTAAGGCTAAATATTGGAAAGCTAAAGAAAATGCAAAGAAGACGTGTATGAAAAACCCGGATGCACTTGATTGTGCAATTCGACATAGGCGGTGTGAAAACTGTCCATTTAATAAGTTTTTCAGGTCTGATAGACCCATCAAGAATGTCCATCCATGAAGAATATGGCATCATCTAACGATGAGTATGATGGAGATGGGGTAGATATGGGAGTTTTGTAGCCCTTTTCATTTATAATTTTAGAGGCCGTTTCCTCATTGATTAGTTTTTTAATTCTATTTCTTTCATCGTTGAGTTCAATAATTCTTTTTGCACTATGTGTGAATGAATGGTTGTATAGACCTTTGTGATTTAAAAGTCTCAACATCTCCCTAAAGTCCCAAATTCCACGATTGATATCTTTTAATTCTCCTTTGTGTGATGTATCAAACTCTAACTCACACAAAAGGTTGTATTCATTTTTTATATTTACGAGACTTTCCTTCGCGTCTATCATTTCAATTTTCAATTCGAGAATGGTAATTTTATCTATTAGATCGCCGTTTGATATTTCAACTTTCATTAAAGAATTGACACATTTAAACTTTATATATGATCAAACGACTTCTCGACCTTTTTATGAAAGTGGATAAACCCATGTTGGGTCGATGGAAGACAAAGACGTGTCATGAACTCACGACCTCTATAAACTCAGTGTATCAAAACAGGGACCACTGTGGCGACGTTATATGCAAAACCCCAAAGAAGGCTTCTGAATATAATGATATAAAAGATAAGCGTGATAAGTAACTATGTATGAGATATACACCGATGGAAGTAGTTTGGGAAATCCTGGACCTGGTGGTTGGGGTGTGGTCAGTGATATTTTTAAGCTCACTGGTGGACAGCCTAATTCAACAAATAATCGGATGGAGATGACAGGTATTTTGAGAGCTCTTCAAGAGTGTGTGAAGAGAGATATTCAAGAGGTGCGTATATTTACGGATAGTAACTACGTGAAACAAGGAATAAATTCATGGATTATAAATTGGAAAAGAAATGGGTGGAAAGCATCTACGGGTGCTCCCGTAAAAAATAAGGATTTATGGATTCAACTCGATGAAGTGCGTGAAAAATTGAAAATTGTCGAATGGAGGTGGGTCAAGGCACATAATGGTAATCCTAAAAATGAAGAAGCTGATAAATTAGCCAGGGAAAGTGCGAAAAATATATCTGTATAATCTAAGTCCATGAGTGTTCAAAAACAAGACGAACACTGTGAGTGGTGCGAAAAACAAGAAAAGTTGCTTATAAAATGGGCTGAGAAGGCCGCGGGGTATCGGTGGTTGCATAACCATGCACGCCTATTTTACAAGAAACAGAATGATTGGTTGTCTTATCCTAGTATAGTCATAGCAAGTATAACAGGTGTTGGTGGTTTTGCAGTATTAAATCCAAGTGGTAATGAAGATGTATCCGACGATACCAAGAATAATATAATGATCATCCAGTATTTCTTTGCCTTTCTTAACGTACTTGGTGGTATACTCACATCTATCAGTAAATTTAGTCAGAGTCTCCCACTTTCAGAAGCACACTCAGCCATGTGTGTGCAGTGGTCAAAGTTCTATAGGTCTATCGACATGGAAATATCACTCGACGTGAAACACCGCTCAGAAGTGGTAGAATTTCTTATGAAATCTAGGGAAGAGTATGACAAGTTGTTGGACGACGCTCCAGATATACCGGCTATATCGATTCAGGCGTTTATGGTTCAATTTCCAGATAAAGAAAACAAACCGGATGTCTGTAATGGTCTTTCTATTGTGGTGAGTGATGATGCAGCGTCTGTAACAGGGTCTAGACGTGCAGTAAATAGATGGTTGGGAGCTTTCCAAAATATAAACAGAAAAAGGAGTAGAGGAGAGATGGATAAACTAGAACGTGTCGACTCTGTATAATTTTCTCAAGATACTGTAAATAACAATGAGGTTAATTGAAGAAGCTCAGCTCATTATAATTATTACGTTAGCGTTCGGTTTCATTTATAGTAGGATGGACCCAGAAGAGTTTGGATTTAAGACGACACTAGATCCTTACTATTTCTCGTTCACAACGATGAGTAGTGTGGGCTATGGTGACCTAAGCCCAAAAACGGATCGCGCGAAGATGTTGGTGATGATCCAACAGGTGTTCATGTTAGGCGAATTAACAAAAATATTATATCTTTATAGAAAGAAGAATTAATTACAAGCTACAAAAGTTCTAATCATATCTACACAATCATCTCGCCCATACACAGTTTGGGTAAAAAACAAAGTCATCTCGGCATCCTTATATGACAAGTAGGTACCCCGGTACTTCTCATATATTTTAGCAACGTCCTCAAGGTTGTCATCACACCATTCTACAATGTCTTTGTCAGTCATGTTGCGATGGAGACCTCTTTCAATGAAGTCGGCAACCTCATCGCTGAGGGGCATCTCAGTGGTAACGGTGCAATCGTCGTAGTCCATATTTACTTAGATCAATTTGAAATCTTATTCACTTAGGTTAAAGATTGATAATGTGTTATGTATAAATGGAGTTCATATATGAAATACCTAACAATCTTTCTCCAGAAAAATGTGAAGAAATAATTCGTCGTTTCGAAGAATCGGATGAAAAAACAGAAGGTGTAACTATCGGGGGTGACACTGACATAAAATCTAAAGTTAGCGTGGATTTGGGGATATCCGGTCGCCCCGGATGGGATGATATAGATGAACACCTATGTGCTCAATTAAAAGAAGGATTTAAACAGTATAGAGAGCATCTGAAAGATTCTATCGCTGTAGATGAATTGTTCCGAGAGACTCAAGACCGTGGGTATCAAATTCAGCGAACTGAAAAGGGTGGATACTATTCGTGGCACCACGATTCAGTTATGCGCGACGGTCGTTTGGTAACCTATATATGGTATTTAAATAGTCGTGACCCAATGACAGAAGGTGGTGCAACATCGTTTCTTAATGGTAAGCATATAACACCCGAGCAAGGTAAATTAATTTTTTTTCCGGCAACTTGGACTTATATGCATATGGGTATGCCTATTATTACGGATAAATACAAGTACATTTGCACGGGTTGGATATGTGAAAATTAAATGATATAAAGATTTCGATGATACGTAGTATGTGGGGAGTCCCACCGTTATACAAGTTGGTTAGTAACATAACCAAATTGCACCGTTCTTATAGCTCAGTTGGTCAGAGCGTGGTGCTTATAACGCCAAGGTCACGGGTTCAAGCCCCGTTAGGAACATCTTTTAGAATGAGTTTTCCTCATTGTAAAAGTTGAAAGCCTAAGTCGATGTTTACATTAATATAAAATAACTCCAAAATCCAACTACTCATTATCAATTCGACAAAAATGCTTGCGCAAATCACTGCCACGACCGAGGATCTTCGATCTATTGATTATACCGGTGCGAAAGTGACCAATCTGTATATGGTCAACATTGACGATTGCCATGTCGGTATTAATGAACCCGTGACGTTCAAGGATCTTCGCAAGTACATTTTGCAAACTATCTACACACCCGATCTTCTTAAAGGTGGCTTCGGGATTTCTGAGACACCAAAGGGTAACCATTGGCACGAGACCGAGTTTGTTGGTGTTGTTGATGGCACAGATCTAGAAGAAGTTGAGATATACGACGGCCTTTGTATGAAACTGTATATGTATGACAAAAATGCAAACGGTATCATGGACGATGTGTTTAGGGCATTGCCTATGAATCATATTTACTCTTGCAGTATCAATATCATTCTAAAGGATGGACGGCGCGTGACTATCACTGATAATTTTCCCAATACTGAGAGGACGTGTGGATGGAAACCCGAATTTGTTGATTTTGCGACAAAGTTTGTTATGGCTTAATAGCCCCGCTTGACGTCATCAGGTGTAGCCATGGGGTGCTGTCTGGAGAAGAAACTTTCGTTTCCATGATTTCTGTGTCCAATCATGCTTTGATGTGTGCGATCTATATACATGTAGTCTCTTAGATCTTTGTAATACACACGACAGCCTTTTGCAATTAAATCTTCATGTTTCATATCCACGTGGTTATCCATTGGATAGAAATATTTCACATACTTTCGCATGTTATCAACATTCACGAGATAGCATTTGGTACTCGAGATCCACTTGACCTTTTCAAGAGTTCCTTCCTTACTATCGGTAAGCACTGATAAAGAATGGAAAAAACACATCTCAAAGTCATTTCCCTTTTCATCTATGACACTTTGAATTTGATCATAGAGTTGTTCAGATTTCACGATAACATTGTCTTCAAAGATGACTGCATATTTGATACCTTGACGAAAACACCTCTTGTAAAATTCCATGTGACCTATGAAACACCCGATGGCACCCAAATTGAAATAGGTAATATCGGGTCTCTTAACATCAGGATCGTAGTGCATTTCGATTGCCTTTTCAAAATATTCGGATTCCACATGTTCCTCAAACTCCCTCGCGATCTTTACGTTTCTCGTGTCTGGACCATAGATGATTTCTGTTGGTATATCTTCATCATGACTTTTGAAGAATCTTTTCTGTCGTTCCTTTTGGTCTTTGACTGTCAGTAGGAAACATTTATATTGGTACTTTTGTTTGGTACGTGTTTTAAGTAATATATAAATAACCAAAATAAATAAGATGATGAACACTATCATACCTACTTAAAAAATAGAAAATAAATAGAGGTATGGATACGGACACTGTAATCAACTGGGTAGGTCTGGTAAGTGCTGCAATGATTTCAATCATGTTCGTTCCCCAAATTGTTCATGTCCACAAGACCAAAGATACCCATGCGATTAACTATGCTTTTTTGGGTATAAATGTTATGGCGAGTATTTTGGGTCTGGTGTATTCCATACATTTTAATATTGTACCGATGATTGTCGCGAATACATCTGCTGGTTTGTTTTCATTTTCTCTCGCAGGTATGAAACTAGTAAATGGGCTTAAAGAGGAAACTTCTAAATATGATATATCCACTCCCGACGTGTAGTTTGGTTGAGTGCCCGCCGCTCCTATGGTGTAGTTGGTTAGCACTGTGGTCTTTGAAACCACCAACAGAAGTTCGAATCTTCTTGGGAGCTGTTTGGGGTGGAGGGAAGGGCCGGTGTCCCAGTATAAGGGCAACCCAAGTGTTCATGGGGGCATCGGCATTGCACCAACCTAACCTGAAACTCCAATCCAGTGAATAAACGTTGATGGAGCCGACGGGGTGAGGAACCTTAATCGGTCTCACCTCGGGGAGCCCTCTCTATCGCGTTGTATTCACAAACCGGATCATATGTGGGAGACTCATAAGACTGTTCACCTTAAGAGGCTCCCAGAACAAACATATGCGATGGACCCTCACCCTTTCTTAGCTCAGTTGGTAGAGCAGTGGACTGTAGTTCCATGGGTCACCTGTTCGAATCGGGTAGAAAGGACCAATCTCTCATAGCTCAGTTGGTAGAGCGACAGGCTGTTAACCTGTAGGTCATCGGTTCAAACCCGGTTGAGAGAGTTTTTAGATAGTTATCCACTATGTAAAAATTCTCAGTTTAGTATATGTCATATACCCCAAGACGTATGAACCCAGCGTGGCGTTGGATGCGTTCAAATATGTTGAACCTCTCCTTCACTGCCAATAAAGTCGTTGTCATCCGTGACTGGCGATTAGCTGGAGCAAATATCGTCTTAAGTTTGGCTATTGTGGGGTGGGTTATATTCTCATTATTTTTGGGTAAGACCTACATCGTAACCGAAGTTCCAACTGGTGTATCTAGTGCATGGGGCCTAGCTTCTACAGACTACACTTCTTCACAGACTGCTATATACAATGGTGCCGCGTCATTTTGTGATAGTCTAACCAATTATAAGTTTAAATATTCAGATGATTGGATCTACGATACACCCGTATGTGCATACTATTCGGGTGCAGAGTTGATTTCAAAGTTACCTTCGGGGGATGTCATGTTTTTCACAACACATATTCACGAAACAATTAATCAGAGGTATATTAAACCTGGGGGTGGGTGTCTTTCTGACCCAAATGGACTTGGAGCTGCGACAGAAGTTATGGGTAGGTGTGAGCATTCTAAATCCATGAACTTTTTGGCACCAGGTATAGAGGATAGTTATTTCGCATTCAATCACTATTTCGATTCCATTGTACAATCTGGGGCGAAACCAATTACATACGTTAGGCGTGAGGGATCTGATGAGGATTTATATACGTTTGAAAAGGGTGATGCTATTCGTTTAAAAGTTTCTGAATGGTTGAACGTCGCCGAAATTGAACTTGATAAACCTTTTAATGAACAAAATGGTGGATGGGATATTGTAGGTTTTGAGGGTGCTGGTGAAGATTCAGAAAACTACCCATATGTTAGAACAAGTGGAATACGTTTGAATATTGATGTCAAGTATCATAACTATCATTTGGACAAAGACAATGTTGTGAACATGGGTAATGAAGATGTGTACGCTGTCATAACAGTGTCTCCGAAGATTGGGTGGTTCTCTAAGGGTAATGAAATAGTGTATAGCCAAGATCCAGCCACTACATTCGATATCAATAACCCAATTACTGTTTCCAGTGGTGATCCAAATGGTATCTACTACGACTTTTATAGGTATGGTATATTGTTTGATATAAAACAAACTGGTTTGGTAGGAGAAATTGATTATGTTTTTATTCTCATTCAATTGACTTCAGGTGTTGTCATGTTGGGAATAGCGACAACGGTGGTAAGCTTCTTCGCTAAGTTTTGTTTGGGTAACGAGTCTGAAATATATCGGGGTGTCATACAAGAAGAGTATGAAGTTGGGAAAGAAGCTGCACGTTACGCCGCCCAGGCATGTGTAGCCACTAAAAGTTTCAAGGATGCAGATGCAGATGGGAAAGGTGACTTAGATTTTGATGAATTGCGAATCCTCATAAAAGAATCATTTTCCAAGAATTATTTGGATGAGGGTGAGGATTCTCACTTTAATGAGGAAGAGATAACTGGGATGGCGTACTATCTCATGAGGGCCGCAGATGATCACCTGAATGATAGAATATTGGATAGACGTGAAAAGACACCCGAAGAGTTGAGGCATTCTAAGATATCCCTCCATGAGTGGCAAGAGTTATCGACAAATGGTGTTTTCAAATTTAAGAATCTGAAGACTACCTCGAAGGAACATATAAAAAATACCGGTTGGAAAAGGGATAGTCTAAAGAAGAGAAAGAGTGTAAAGAACTTAAAAACTCTGAACAAGGTGTAATTAAGATGCTTATTCTCAAACCATTTACGTACATTAGGAATAGAATGGGGGTAAAAATGAGTGCATTCACAGAGCACCCACCACCTCCAACTAGAATTAATAAAGATAGACAGTTTGGAGATTACACTGTAAAGGTTACAGTTGAGACGACTGACTCTATAGGTGGATTAGATCAAATTTTCATTGGATACAGTAATAACATGAATATCGCAATGAAAACTGAGTTTGCGTGTGAGCGGTTTAAAAACAGTGGAAGTACATGTGGTGATTCAGTAATGACCATCAAAGGTGGGAAATGCGAAGAAGAAGTTGTCATGATGAAGAACAAGTTTGGAACGATTACCCGTGTTCAATAATACTTTTATTCACCTGTTGCCCATGTATTAAGAGTGTATCTAACCGTATTGTTTAATAAATTCGTAGAACCATGTGGATGTGTCCAATACGGTGGAAATATTATAGCTTGTCCTTTTTTTAATTTCAACTTTATTTTTTGACATGGAAAATATAATTCACCGCCTTCGTAGTCATCATTAAGAGCGATGATAATAGAATATACTCTCAAATCTGCAACAACCACGTGTTCGTATTCAGATTTACCAGGAGCTATATTATCAGAGTGGTACTTAGTCTCACCATGAATTTTTCTCATTACAATACTTTCAATGCGTCTAGAGTTACATCCTGTATGTCTATGTACTTCCCCAATAATTTTACCAAATGTTCGAAAAATTTCAGACTGTACTACATTTGAAGACTCTTCCGATAGTAAAAAATCACATTTAACATTGTGAATCTCGTCATGATCTTCTACATGACAAGTTTCATTATCTATAATAGATCTATAAAACTCACATTCCTCATCATTTAGAGCCTCATCACATAAATAAATGGACGTATTTGGGGAAACCTCGCGAGCTTTATACATTTAGTATAAAATGAAAATAGTCTTTATACATAGTCAATTAGTGACCATCCTCTCATCATGATGTCACTTTTTTCACACCATGGGTATATATCCTCTCCTACGAAGTTTATAGCTTTTATACCATTTTCTAAACATTCATCACAAATTGCTTTGTTGTCATCGATGATGACTCCTAGATTTAGAGATCTACAGACATCAACCTTTTTAATCTCATTGGGAGTATAGCTATTTGTAAGTATGATGTCGTCAAAAATATCCGGAAAATATGATTCTATCCATATTTCTGTTTGTTCTCTAGAAATATCTTGACGTCCGGTGACGATATACATTTTTTTACTTCGGTCATAAAGCCATTTCATAGCATGTTGGGAACCTGATATTGGCTTGAGGTGACGAAACGCTGCCGAATTGTAAAACTCTTTGACATGTTTCTGCGACTCTTCCTCTGTTATGTCGAAAATTTCACGATAGACGTAATTATATTTGGTTTTTTTTGGTATTTTGAGTTTTCTAGATCTAGCCATCGGATATAGAAAATTTACCAAAACTTCATCAATGTCAATTGCGATACGAGCCATTTATTTATTACAACATTATTCATAATCTCTAATTACAACACCCACTGGAAATCGGGGAACACCTATCGCCGTAAGGTTTTGGAAACGCACAGTGAGCATCTTTCCAATGTACTTCTCGTGATTCCTATAGTCTTCCTCCCGTTGGACAATCGTACCCTCGGGTCTGACTGTGAATTGCTGACCATCTTGGGTTTTACAGACCCAAACGACGGCATCCGCGTCACGACCATGACCCGTCTTGGCACCAGTGATTTCATATTCCTCGGTCTGGAAATCCTTGTGCTTGAGGAGGTAGTTGCTTCGCTGACCAACCTCGTAGACACTGAAGCGGTCACGGATCATGGTGCCTTCGTGTCCTTCTTCAACATGCTTCTGATGCATGAGAGGAAGATCCTTCTTGGATTTTACGAGTGTCGTTTTGACATATTCGTAATGGGGATTGTAGATAGAATCCTTGACATACTCCCAACGTTGCTCGAAGGTCATCTTATCCCTGGCAAGGGCTTCAGCTTTGAGATCAAAAAAATCGAACACGTGGAACTTGAGCTTCAGAGGGTCAGTCTTGAAAGTACTCGTAAGTTCCTCAAAGTTGAGGTTAGGGTCAAAGGCTTCACCATCAACGTATTGACCTTGCTTGAGACCTTTACCAAGAATCTCAGTTCCGGGTACGATCTTACCAGTCCTTGAGATTCCCCCATCTTTACAGACCAGTAGGCGGACACCGTCAAGCTTGGGTTGAACGTAGAACGGCTCAGAGATGTATTTCTGGCGATCCTCCCATTTGTTAGCGAGCATAGGCAACACTTGGTTACACTTAGTATGCTCATTGTTCCACATGGTTTGAGCTCTCTTGAGAGCCTTTTCATATCCAGTCTTGACATTAGTTCGTGACTCAGAAAACTTGTCACTCCCAACAATGCCAGAGGTCTTCACGATATCCGCAGTTCCATCCTTCAGGTCTTCAACCTTGATGTCAATGTAGCGATCGCGGTTGTGTTTGTCTTTGTGGATAAGGCGTTCCATTGTAGTCATTTTTAATTTCTCAACTTTAAATAGATGTCTGGAATTCCAGTTGTAGATTACGCTAGAATGGAACGACTTAGGCCACCAGAAGTTACATCGGTACAGATGAACCTAAATAATTTGTGTGTTATTTTTATAATTATAGTTATACTTGGACTGTATAATAGATCTGTTACAATTAATCAACGACGTGAGCAATTTTATACTTAAGACATTTAGATGGCGTGAGGTAGATATCTTTTTGCATCAAACGTTTGAACTTCTTCTCAGGGATTTCAGTCTTACTGAGATACATCTTCTTGAGCATCTTCATCATCTTTTTCGTCGATTTCATTTCATCTCTCAATTCCTGAAAGTTACCCCAAAATGCCGTAGAAATTTGGTGAATCAGAAGGTATGCATTTTTACCAATGCGACGCTCTGAACCACCCAAGAATACGAATGTTGCCGCACTACAACATGAACCCTGCGCAATGGTCACAACCTTAATTCGGGAACGTTCAAGAACATTCATCATGTTCAACCCGGCGAATACATCACCACCACCACTCATTATGTGAATACGAATATGTGGCTCGTAGCCTATGAGTTCAGCCCCTTTTTTTAAGAGGTCGATCTCAAGTTGCTTGAAGGATTCTACAAACTCTAGTGCATTTTCCTGATTGATATCACCATAGAATAGAATTTCGTTGCCAATAACTCGAATACATTCAGTCTCCTCAATCTCTTTTTCATCGTCCATAGGCATTCTTCAACGCTTTCTTTACTCTCGTAACTTCTCTTGATTTTAAGCCATTTCCAACACAAAGATGATTGATTACATCGAAATCTTGTGGAGTGATATTATATGCAATAAGGGGTTCTAATTCACCAATTTCAGCATATCTCTTTAATAAGCAAAGTTCCTCTACACCCAACCCCAATCTTGATTTCTTTTGGATATCTTCAAGCTTATGCTGTCGCATCTTAAAATTTCTAAATTTTGTCCAACAACGTCCGGGACGGATTTTACTCTTCGTAAGTGGAGTACCGAGGGCCGTTTTTGGTATAGTCAGAGAATGTAGTATAAAGTATGGCATAAGATTCCAATCACCTTGCGAATACATCATTGTATCGTAAGTATCTGCATCGGAAAAGGAGTTAGATGCTTTTAGGATATCAACACCTTTCGAGTCCAAATAGTTCTCTTGAAATATGTCAAACAGATGCCCATGTTCAGAAACACTGTCATATATTTCAAGTGGTCCAGTTTCTGATAGTATTTCATTTATAAATTCTTTTGGTGTTTGAAAATCATCCATCTCATCATATCCATCCAAATAATTGAAAAACGTTTGAATATTCCCATTTGCTCGGATAGCAGCATTTAATGCATCGGGTCCATTTTTTTCAGTAAGTTTCAGTAAAACCTCTGGTTTGTGTTTCTGAATGAAAACCGTTACGAAGTTTGGATACATACACATATTTGTACTTGTGACAAGTAAAGATCCATAAGTTAATTTATCACCGTCCGACACAGATTGTATTACCGGTTTAAATATCGGGTCGTAATTTTCTATGAACACATGCTTTTTAGATCTTTTTATAAACGCCAAAAATGGACATTTACTTTTAAGATGGTCACTTTGTAATTCTACGTGATTAGTATTTTTTAGAACACTTTTAAGAATATAGGATTTCCCAACACCCGCAGCTCCACATATAAATACATTCCTTCCCTGTTCTATGTATCCACGAATAAGATCAATTTGTTTAGTGTGAATTGTCGTCACCAATGGATCTTTTTTTTGCTCGGTTATTTTAATGAAAGAATCCATAGATGATCTTACTAATCAGGCCATAGATTTGGTGCTTGAAAATGACGCACTACATGATAGGATCGTAAAACCTTTAAAAAGGAAAATTTTACCATTCGTGGCATGTAGTATGCTTACCAATTTGTTAATGATTCTTATTCTGTTCTACCTTGCTCGACGTCTGTCTCTTCTTCCGTCTCATCGGGTGTAGCTTCCTCTTCCTCTTCTTCTTCATATTCGTCTTCTTCCTCATCTTCTTCACCAGGGGGGGGTGGTGGTTCATTCTTCTTCGATAGGAACTTACCTATCTTCTCAAAGGGTGTTCCCGCAGTGACCGCTTCAACTGGGTCTATAGTCTTAGGTAAAGTGAGTAATGGGATCGAACGCACATTTAGGATCTCCGGTTTGGTAAATACATTATCCAATGGATATTCGTCTTCAAAATCTCTCAAGATCGATTTGGGTACCGACGGCGATTGTTCCAATAGACGGTCGTATTCAGTTTTACATTCACCGACAAAATCGAGACCCTCCTTGCTACGCTCACCCCTCTCTAGGGCCAACATGAGACGAATATTCCTAGAAAGCATACCGAAAGCTAACGCAGATGTTCTGTGATTTTCCATGAGTTCATTAATCTTTAGGAACTGTGATATAGTCGCTATGAGCCCCGCAGTCAGGTTTAAACCACCAATTATCGCTGGAGCAAACGACTGCACACTTTCTGGGAATGTACCCTGGGCAAAGTTGGCAGTTCCCGTTATCGTAGAAAGTATAATAACTGGTAAGGTAAAACGAATATTAGAACGTCTATATATAAAAAACGCACGGTGGTGCATATACCTGTAGCATGCGGAGGCTTCACCCCACTGTTTGAGTATATTTTCATGACCAGATGTCCAAGATAAACGCATCTCTTCACGGGAAATCTTTTTTTCTTCCGTCATTATATAATAGATGAACATAATTTTCCTGATTCATCTAATTTTTCTTTTGTGGATACTTATAATTCCTTTCACAAATGATCGCAGACATCTGGAATTTTATTCGATTGTGATTCCGTTTCTATTCTTTCATTGGTCAGTGAACGACGATACATGTGCTCTTACACAAGCTGAAATGTACATGACTGGTCAAAACAAAGATCAAACGTTTATGCACAGATTGGTAAGTCCAATATACAAGATGGACGATAACGAAGTTAACAACTTAACAAAAACGGCGTTTTTCATACTTTGGTCATTTGTTCAATATCGTTTGGGACATTTTGATATGATTATCAAAGATGTAACTAAGACGCTCGCTGGTACCTAAACCTGTCAAAAAAATGAACACTTATCTTGAAATTATAATACATGAGCATACAGTACGCATCAGCTATATCATGTTTTCTTTCATATGGAATCGTATCTAAGTCTATGTACTTTCCCATCATAACAAGCATACGTTCCTTCCGTTCCTCATAATTTAGATGACGCATACCAAAATGTGAGTGTATTGTCAAAGGTGAAATCAGTAAGACTTTGTCTTTGAACATGTAGTTTAATAGAATCTCAATATTTGTAAAGCCCTGTGGTGGTTGTCTCTCTATGAGGATTCTCTCAGCCTTGTCAAAAATGTCTTTATGATCATCTACAAATAAAGGAACCAAGTCAACAAAGTCATTACTGTAAATGTATTTGTAGTCTTCTAAACTTACCTTTTTCATGAACTCAACTTCGATCGTTGGACCATTCCCACACTCAGCGAGGACGAGACCCATATTGTGGAACCCTATATCTATGGCTAAGACCTTCATATTTTCATGTCCAGTATTTTCTTTAACTAAACCTAAGTTGAATAAAATATTTCCATAAATTATATGGTTCTCGTACCTATCAAGTTGTTGAAAAATAAAGTCAATCGTAATAAACTTCTCAAAATTAAAGGTGAGAATGCCGAAATAGATAATGATGATTATATCGAATCTAGAATAAATACAGACAAAAGAGCGAGAGATCTCCTCGCGATTGAGGATGCCTCCGAAATTGCCAAGTACTATCTCCATAAGAAGGGAGTCTTTGAACAAATTGCCAAAGATATACAGAAAGAGTCTAAAAAGAAATTCAATTTTATGTTTCGTAAGACCACCAAATTGGAGAAAACCAAACTTTCAGGCCTTACGACTCGTTCCGGTGTTGACTACGTGTTGATGGAACACTCTTACCCAGATGGTTCGGGTCATTATGGAATGGCTCGCATCGATCATGATAAAAAAGTCGCCAAAATTTATGATTCTATGACGGATAATGAGTCAGATTTCGAAGAACCCCTCAAACACTTCCTCGGAAAAGCATACAAAACTACCACAGGTTCTATTTTCGGTTGCGTTGGGCGTATGACGAATGCAGTGGGTCACAATTTAAACCCTCAACCTACTGGTGGATTTGTATCACAGTCATTTAATGAGTTCAAACATAAGAATTTTGCAGGGGGTCGTGGCGGTGTCCCAAAAAAATATATGGAAGATGCCTTTACACTTTCCCAATACGACGAAATGTCACAACATCATTTCTGTTACATGGAGTCGTTGCATGCTATGATGGCGGATCTAGGTTTAGCTCATCCGGGTCCCCAAGATCCACGTGAGCGTCTCGAATACATAAAACGTTTCATTTGGGGAATCATTCACAAGTATGTTTCCGAGAGAAGTCGTAAAACTATTCAATGGAAGTATTTTGAAAACTATTTTCCATACATTCTCGAGACCATGGGACCTGGTGGCAAACGTTTAACCATACGTCGTGGATATATTCAGGTTCCACCAACCCGTGGAAAGGTTCAGTATCGGTTGAAGAAAATGCGCACAACGGATAAGATTGATGGAACTACACCACTTTCGAAAATTACCAAATGGGCTAAGGGTACAAGAAAGTGGTTAAAAACCTAAGTGAAGCTCAGAATTTATATTTTTCAATAAAAAAAACAATCAATCAACATGGAAGATCTCCAAAACCTCATGGCATGCATCGACGAAATCGCCAGTCAGATCCCCGATGGGATGTATCTGAAAATGGCCGACCAAATGAAACGCGTTCATGACCACATGAACGGCAACAAACCAATCCACGAAGACACCTTCTACTACAGTGACGATGATTCGGTGTCGGACAGTGATAGTGATTATGAGTCAGACAGTGACTTCGCCCCCGCCAATCTCGATCGACAAATTGAACGAGCACAACGAGAGCAACGTCTCAGAGACCAGCTTCTGGATGCTGTGAAGAAGATGCACGAGGAGTACAAGGTTCTCATGAAGTGGGAAAAGGAAGCGAGACGTACTTGGACTCCCATCAAGCGTATGACTGCGTTTCGAAAGAGTCAGGCTATCAAGCAATGGTGTGAAAAGAACGTCAGTTTGGCTCCTGGTGGTCAGGCCGGGGAACTCATTGGATGTGGTCCCATCGTCACTTGGTCTAACTTCTGGACTTGGAAAAACCTGGTGGAAAACGGTCTTCGGACAATTGTGTTGGAAATTGGAACCGAGGAGGAGAAGGTCCTAGATTTCGTCTACTATGATGATCTTTCACTCAAAACAATCCAAAAGCTTCCCGCCTTTGAGAAGAAGATTTACGATGACTACAAGGAAGAATGCCAAAGGAAATGGTATGTCGCCATCCAAAACGCTAAGTTAAAGGTGGTT
>Ga0209223_10002896_pt1 | contig 16685 bp, 10 predicted proteins | sample COG_06_FD_184750 | JGI IMG/M metagenome (GOLD analysis project Ga0209223, IMG submission 184750) | Pelagic Microbial community sample from North Sea - COGITO 998_met_06 (SPAdes) (version 2) | ecosystem: Environmental > Aquatic > Marine > Neritic zone/Coastal water | place: Helgoland, sampling...
ATACAGCGTATTTTGTACGGACTCCCGCCGGCTCCACCAAAAGGGAGAACTCTAAATTTTTGAGAGTTCTCCCCTTTTTATTTTCTCCGAAACCCCTGTCAATATTCAGAAGTAGCTCAAGTACAGAGTTCAATCTAGGTGTTCGACATCGCGTTCCGTCGAAAACCACCGATTCTGGGAAAATAGCTCTTATTAGGGCCGCCTTTTGTTGATTACCAGCTACTTTGAAGGTGTTCGACATGTTGTGAAGAAGATGAACACTTTTCTCAAGTTTGGGGGCTAGTTCAACATCCTTTTCCTCCAGTTTGGACAATTTCCTTTCTATGTTTCGGACTTCCGATTCACATCGCATTTTCATTTCAGAATAGTCGGGGGCTTGGAGAGCACCATCCATGAGGAGGTCCTGCAGCTTAGTACCTCGGGTTTGTTGTTTTTCTAGATCCTTCTTAAGTCGGCTAATCTCCTTCTCATCCTTCTTTTTGTCAGTTCCTAAAGTCTCTTTCAGAATGGCGTCATATAACTTCTGAACGCCTTTCGAAAACTGAAATTCAGCCATTACTGATTCGAGCATCGAATGGACTTTGGCAGCAGGGTGGCGTTCCTTTCGACAGTAGTTGCAATGGTAATACCCATGACGTTTGCCTGATTTACCTCGGCTGAAAGAAGCCGTGACTCGTTTCTCACATTTAGAGCAATGCAGAATTCCTCGAAGTGGAAAAAGCTCTTTGGGTTTGTGTTTGCTCTTTACTGGTATTTGCTGGCGTCTTGATAGCTCCTCCTGGACCATTTGAAATAGCTCTTCAGAGACAATTGGATCATGAACACCGTCAACTAGGTAAGCAGCATTCTCGCCGTCTGAGGGCACGATGATTTTTCCAACGTAAACGGGATTGCGCAACAGTTTTGACAACCCATTACTCTGAAGCTTGATCTGATTGTCAGAGAACACGCGCAGTACATCGGATTGGCTCCAGCCTGCTATGATTTGTTCAAATGCGTATTTCACCCATTTGGCTTCTTCATTTGGGACGATAATAGGACGATTCTGCCCGTCTCTCGAGTTTTTGTACCCTTTGGGTGCTACACGGCACCAGCGCCCTGCTTTCAACGCCGCACGCATGCCTTCTCGGATCTTGATCGACCGTCGATCGTTATCGACTTCGGGAACAGTCAAATAAATAGCAAGCATCAACTTGTTTTCTGGAATGCTCATATCCAGAGGTTGGTCAATGGCCATCACAGAAACACCTTTGGAACGCAACCATTCCATTTCAATCAATGCCTCGTGCAGATTCCTGCTGAAGCGATCCCAACTCGTAATGAGTATTAGATCAACTCCGTGATTGGGCTTACCGAGTAGTTCTATTAGATTCTTCCATTCAGGACGATTGAAGTTCTTCGCACTGTGATCTTCACGAATGACATACTTGATTTTGATGCCTTCGCGTTTGCAGTGTTCCTCCAGTTTTTGTTTCTGGATATCGAGACTGAATCCCTTGGCCTGTTCCTCACTGCTCACCCGAGCCATGATGACTGCAGTCCTAGTGTCCCTGTTGATTGCTGATTTCAAGATTGATGTGTGCTATGAGTTGTAAATATTCTATGATTTCAAGGATTTGATCATCCGAAAGTCCATCGGCGTCATCTCCTAAAAGTGTTCTTGCTTGATTCAGGTTTGGCACGAGTTCTCATAAGGTGCCCAACTTTCGCTTTGCGATAAGCCATGCAGTTCCACGAGTTGCCTGAAGTAATCAGTGCTTTCATTAGTATTTGATTTTATCTGTAATACGGGCGTTCACGACTTCACCTTTTACTGTCTTTACTTCCAGTTCCTGGTATCCCTTCTTCATTAGTATTTCACTAAGTCGAACCGACGTATCGAACATGACATCTTGATATATTTCAAGAAACTTCACTTCTCCATTATTGAGAGTGATTTTGATCTCCTTGGCATTGCCTTCACGTATTTCCAGCAACAGTCTCCATTCTGATTCAGAGAAAAGATCTGGCAACTGCTCAGGAATTAGGTCCATGAGACTCAACTAATGCCACGTCATCAAAGTTGATGGATTAGTCTCGGAATGTTTCATTCCTTAATTCCAGCGCATTCGTTGTAATCGGGTGGCATTCAGAATAGCCAACAAGGCGACTCCGACATCAGCGAAGACGGCTTCCCACATAGTTGCCAATCCAAAGGAGCCCAAGACAAGAACAAAGATCTTCACCCCAAAGGCCAAGTAGATGTTCTGAACGATCACTCTTTTAGTCGAACGACCAATCTTGATTCCAGTAGCGATGCGGGAGATCTTGTCTGTTTGAATGATGACATCAGCCGTCTCGATCGCCACATCGCTGCCCAAGGCCCCCATGGCAATGCCGACATCACTAGCCGCGATAACCGGAGCATCGTTGATTCCATCCCCGGCAAATGCCACTTTTCCAGTCTTCTTCAGTTCTTCGACTTCGTTTAATTTGTCTTCTGGTAGCAGACCGCCTTTAGCGATATCAATATCCAGTAGAGCGGCAGTGTGCTGTGTGATGCTGTCCTTGTCGCCCGATAACATGATCAATCGTTTGATGCCCACCGCACGCAGGTCTGCAATCGCTTTTGCTGCATCTTCCTTGAGTTCATCAGCAATAGTCACATAGCCAGCGAATTCTCCTCCAATCCCTATCATGACAATGCTTTCAACAATGGCATCAGTCTCAGAAGGGGCTTGGATATCGAATTGTTCCATGAGCTTCTTATTACCGACGACAACTTCCTTTTCGCGGATAGTACCACGAAGCCCTTTACCTGCAATCTCGCTGAGGTCATTGACATCAGTCCTGTCTACTTCGCCAGTATAGCGCATGATCGCTTTCGCAATGGGATGTGTTGAGCCTGCCTCCATGGAAAGCAATGCAGACATCATGTCTTTCTCCGATCGGTCATTGGACGTTACGATGTCCTTGATCTCGAACACACCTTTGGTCACCGTACCTGTCTTATCCATGACCACGGTATCTATATCGATGATCTCATCCAAAAAGGATGCTCCTTTAAACAGTAATCCATGTTTAGACGCTGCCCCGAGCCCACCGAAATATCCAAGCGGAATGGATATGACTAATGCACATGGACAAGAGATGACCAAGAAGATCAATCCACGATACAACCAATCGCTGAAGACATAAGATTCAACGAAAAAGTAGGGTAGCAGGACTATAGCCAATGAAAGATAGACTACGATCGGTGTATAGATCTTGGCCAATCTTCTTATCAGCAATTCGGTCTTGGACTTTTTATCCCTTGCCTGCTCTACGAGTTCTAGGATTCGCGAAACACTGCTGTCCTTGAATTCCTTGGTGACTTCGACTTCGATCACATTTTCCAAATTGATTGATCCAGCTAGAATGCCATCACCATAGGCGGCGCTTATTGGGCGGCTCTCACCTGTCAATACTGCAGTGTTCAAAGTGGCTCTCTCAGAATTCAATTGACCATCCAACGCCACCGCTTCTCCAACGCGCACTTGCAGTGTGTCTCCGATTGCCACAGATTCTGCAGGTACTGTAAAGAAAGCTCCGTCGCGCAGCACATTGGCTGTCTTAGGACGCAAATCTAAAAGAGCTGTGATGTTTGATTTAGCTCTACGCACCGCAGCTGATTGGAATAACTCACCCACTGCATAAAATAACATCACGGCCACTCCTTCGGGATATTCTCCGATGAAGAATGCTCCGATGGTCGCTATGCTCATCAAAAAGAACTCCGTAAAAACTGCCCCTTTGCGAAGCGTGCGCCATGCTTCTATGAGCACAGGTATACCAACTGGAATATAAGCTGCGATATACCAAATGAGTGTGGTCGGATCTTTGAAAAATTCCAATTTCAACAGGTGCTCGATTACCAATCCTACGATGAGAATCAGGAAACTGATGATCGCGGGCAAATATTCCTTCCAACCCGATCGTGACGAGTTGCCGTGATCATGCCCATCGTGTTGATTGTGGTCAGCAGTCTCTTTCTCGCTTTTCTCTTCCACCAAGCAGCAGGCCTGCTCGCCGTTTTCATTGTAAATGTGTTGGTGTTCTACAGTATTCATGAGTACCTCCTTAGGGTTATCCACCTGTTCACCTTCTTCTGATACGCTGTATACTCGGCTCCAAATTCTTTACTTAAGAACTCCTCTTCAAGGCGAATCTGTGTATTGATGCTTATTGTAGAAAGTGAGACGATTAAAAGCGTGAATGCATTAGGCAGCGCTAGGAATAACCCCACATTGGCTATCATGATTCCTAGAAATATCGGATTGCGAGATATCGCGAAAAGCCCTGTAGTGATCAAGTCTGTCTTGTTCTCTTCATCAATACCGATGCGCCAAGAATCTCTCATTTGAGATTGTGCGACCCAAACTACAATCAGGGAGAGTAATAGTAGAATCCAGCCTATCTCAAATAGAAAATAGCCATCCAAATACCAGAAAGGAAGAAGAATTTCATGCCAGGCTGGAACAAATGCATGGATTGATACTACTACCAGTTCCACTATGGAAATGAAACCGAATACCTTTCCGTTGTATCCGTGTGCATCATCACCTTTGTTAAATGTAAGAGGGTTGACGCCTGTCTTTTTCCAAAGAAGAAATGACCGGAGAAAGAAGACTATAAAGAAATATGCTAGGAGAAAAATGAATAAACCCATGGTTATTATTTAATGTTCATGCGCCAGTTCTCCAGCCTGTGATTGGGCATAGACGTAATAGGCTCCTTTGACAACAATCTTCATCCCTTCCTCAATCGGGTCGATCGCACGTACTGAAGTGAAGCCATCGTTCTCTGCACCAGCGATAACTCTGACTTTTTCAAATTGCACCTCCTTTTCTGTTGAGTCAGCATCTGCCACATAAATGTAGCTATCACTTCCATCCTGTATGACCGCTTTACTGGGTAGAGCATTCACCGTTTCATCGTTAAGCCAGATGTTGGCTGTAATGAATAGATCCTTGATGAAATTCGGACGATTTTCGTCCAATTCACCAAGTACACGAACGGTCTTGTTGGTCATATCGAATTCCTTACCCACCACCTGAACCTTGCCTCGGTAGAGTGTGCTTCCCAAAGCCGGAACAGTGTAGCTGATGAGCTGCGCTTCTTTGACATTCCCAATATCCTTTTCGAAGACATCTAACTCTAGCTGCAAAAGACTTTCGTCCACGATCTCCATCAGTTCCATTTGTGGTTCAACATATAGCCCGTTGTGCAATATCAAAGATGAGATATACCCCGAAGCCTGTGTGATGACAGCGATTTCTTGTGTGATACTTCCTGGAGTCAAACTCTTTGTTTCTATACCTAGATAATCAAGGTATTTAGCTCTTCCTTCCACCACCGCTTCCTTCATAGCGACGTCCGATTGTAATTTCTGAAGCGATTTCACAACCCCGGCGTCTGCCGCTACTAAAGATTCCTGCCTCTGCAAATCCAGCTTCAGGTACTGCAACTCTGCTGCCGCTTCAAGATATTCCTGTTGCTCAAGAATGATCACCGGATTTTGAATGTACCCAATGACAACTCCCTTTTCAATGTATTGACCTTCAGCGTATTTTTTACTTCCAGTCACGATACCCGCTGTTTTTGCCGTCACTCCCGAGTGCGCAATTGGCGGAAGCCCTAAAGTTCCTGACGCCGTGATATAATCATTGATTTTTAGCTGAGTGAAACCACCAAACTGAATTCCAACAGTCTTTATTTGATCATTGGTAAGGTGAATGCCTTCCTCATGATGACCCTCTTCTTCGGCATGTTCCCCATGGTCGTGACCATCGTGAGATGAATCTGCATCTGAATGATCCTCTGCCCCATGATCATGACCGTCACCTTCTTCGTGTTTATGAGAACATGAAAAAGCAGTCATGATGACGAGTAGACATGCTATGAGAATATGTATTTGTCTTAAGTTTTTCATCTTGAAATATTTTTATCTGTTGAATAGGTAATCGTAAGCGGTGAGGGCCTGAACATGCTCCTTGACCTTATTTCGATACTCGTTGAAATTTCGAATACTAGTATCGATGGCATTTAGAAGTTGTAGGTAGTCGATCTCACCTGCCTGATAATTCAACTGTGCGATTCGCAACAACTCTGGATCTATTGTATTGACTAGCTCTTTGTATATCGTCACGCCTTGTGCTGTAATTGTGATTTTGTTCATCAGCTCCACACGTCTTGACTCAAGGTCTAATCGAGAGGCGGACACCTGGGCATCGGCTATGTCAATCGCAAACCGTTGCGCTTTAATCTGCTTTCGCCAAGATCCGTTGAGCAGGGGAATGCTAAGACCGCCTTGCATTCCGTAGAACCTACCGCCATCATCGTAATCTTGAACAGCATACCCGACCGATAGCTTGGGGATCAATGCAGCCTTGTCCATTTTAAGTCGAGCCTCTTCTACCTCTCTTGAAACCATCGCTCTCTGGAGAATTGGACTGTCCAAACTATCTGTAAGAGATGGAATCTGCTGAGCTTCTATTGGTTCGGTAGAAAATGGATTGGTTCTACCCATCAATAGTTGTAATCGACTGTTCAGTGTAAGCAGATCCATCTCTGCCTGTGCCAGATAGAGCGAGGCCTCATTAGCCCGTGAACTTATGCTCAGAAACTCGAGAGAGCTGGCTTCACCGAGGTCAAGACGTAATTTGGCGCGACTCAGATTCTCCACGTACATGGAGTCATTCTTCCTATATACTTCTTCGGCTCTTCTCGCCAACTGGATATCTGTATAGACCAAAGTCACCTCCATCCGTAGCTCAGTCAAGGTCAATTCACGATCAATCTCGGTGGAGCCGAGCTCGGCTCGTCTGAGATTCTTACTCGCCCATGCGGCCATGGGTAACGGTATTTCTTGCCTTACTCCAAGTTGAACCACCCGTTGTCCATTTGGCTCAGATAGAGCATCGCCCTGATAATAGACTTCAGTATTGCCTAGTCCATAACCAATGCGAGATAGTTGCTCCATTCGCTCAACGGAGAGCTCCGCAGCCTGCGCCGTCGGATGATTCTGTAAGGTCAATTGAATGGCCTCTTCCAAAGAGATCACTTCGTCCTGAGCTTGAATAACAGTAGTGCTTGCCAGAAGCAAGAGCAAAGTGACCATTGTGTTCAACTTGAGGCTCTTTTTTTGTCTCTTCCTATCGGCCCACCTTTCTGTCCAACTATACAGAATGGGGAGAATGATCAAAGTGAGAAATGTAGCAGTGATTAACCCCCCGATCACCACGGTCGCCAAGGGACGCTGCACTTCTGCACCACCTGACGTCGATAGAGCCATGGGTAAGAAACCCAATGAGGCCACTGCCGCGGTCATGATGACTGGACGTAATCTGACACGGGTTCCAACCTTTATTCGTTCTACTATATCGAGCATACCTTCTTTCTTCAGCTGATTGAAATACCCTATGAGGACAATCCCGTTGAGCACGGCCACTCCGAAGAGGGCAATGAAACCAATGCCGGCCGATATACTAAATGGCAGTCCCCTGAGATAGAGTGCCCACACTCCTCCAATCGCCGATAATGGGATCGCAGTGCAGATGAGTGTAGCTTGGGTAAAGGATCCAAAAGTGAAATAGAGCAGTAGGAATATCAATGCCAGGGCCATCGGAACGGCTATTGCCAATCGAGCATTAGCCGCTTTTAGATTCTCAAATTGACCTCCATAGGTGAAATAGTATCCAGCGGGTAAAGAGAGACTCGCATCTAATTTATCTTGAATATTCTCGACTAAAGTCTCCACATCCGTGTCACCTACATTGACCCCGATGACTATTCGTCTATTCGTATTATCCCGTGAGATTTGCATTGGAGCATTGATCAGTTCGATGTTTGCCACATTCTCCAATGGGACTTGTGCGCCATTCTCCAGACTGATGAACAAACCGCTCACATCATCGATCCCTTGTCTGTTCTTTTCATCCAAGCGGACTACTAGATCAAACCTTCTTTCTCCCTCATAGATTACTCCCGCTTTTTCGCCAGCAAAGGCTGACCTCACAAAACGATTGACCTCTTTGACATGGAGGCCATATTGGGCCAATTTGGCATAGTCATAGGAAATAATAATCTGAGGCATTCCGACTGTTTGTTCGACATTGACAGTACCGACTCCATCAATCTTGGAGATGATCAGCTCAGCTTCTTTGGCCTTCGAATAGAGAATATCCAGATCTTGACCATAAAGCTTAATTGCGATATCCGCCTTTGTGCCAGTCATCAATTCATTGAAACGCAATTGTATAGGTTGTGAGAATTCTAAACCGACTCCTGGAATACCAGATAAGGAAGCCTCAATTGCTTCGAACATGCCTAGACGATCTTTGGCCGTTGTCCATTCATCTTTGGGTTTCATGACCAAAATGTGATCCCCTATCTCGACCGGCATGGGATCAGTGGGTATTTCTGCCGAGCCAATATTGACCACAGCATCCAATATCTCAGGGATGTCTTCCATGAGTTTGTTTTGAATCATGGCTGATGTGTTCACACTTTGACTCAAAGAACTTCCAGGAGGAAGGATGTGTTGTAATGCCAAATCTCCTTCTTCTAAAGTGGGAATGAACTCCCCACCCATTCGAGAAAACCCTATCAGACTACCGATGAACATGACTAAAGCTAGGCCAACAAATAGCCTTTTATAACGAAGTGCATATTCCAATACTGGTGCATAGAGTCGCTCGAAAAAGGCAATAATCCGATCTGCAAAAGTCTTTTTAATCGTCACATTCTTGTTCAGGAATAATGCGGTCATCATGGGGACATACGTCAACGATAAGATAAGTGCCCCTGCGATAGCTAGCATGACAGTTTGTGCCATGGGCTTGAACATCTTACCCTCAATTCCCACTAGCGCCAGAATCGGGATATAGACCATAAGAATGATGATCTCTCCAAAGGCGGCTGAGCTTCTGATTTTCTGTGAGGAGTCTATCACTTCTCGATCCATGGTGGCTGCATCAAGACGTTTTCCTGCGAATTTCAAATGCAATCGAAAAACAATGGACTCCACAATAATGATGGCTCCATCTACGATGAGACCAAAGTCAATAGCTCCTAGACTCATTAGATTGGCGGAAATACCAAAAAGGTTCATCATCGCCAGTGCAAAGAGCATGGCTAATGGAATTACTGAGGCTACGATCAACCCCGCTCTCCAGTTGCCTAACATGAGCACCAGTATGAGAAGGACAATGAGTCCTCCTTCGATCAGATTTTTCTCCACGGTTCCAATGGCCTCACTCACCAGTTTATCGCGCACCAGATAGGGCTCTATCATCACACCTTCAGGCAATGATTTCTGAACTTGATCGACCCGCTCCTTTACGAGTTCGGTGACTTCGGATGAGTTCGCGCCTTTAAACATCATAACCTTGCCGCCAACGACCTCCTTTCCATTTCTAACCAAAGCTCCGTAGCGTGGTGCCTTTCCGAATTGTACAGTGGCGACATCATTAATGAGTATCGGCCTTCCAGATACCACCTTGACCACGATATTCCCTATATCTGCTAAGGATGTGGCAATGCCTTCTGTGCGTATGTAGTAGGTGTTCGGATTCTTCTCAATGTATGCCCCTCCGGTGTTCTCATTGCTCTTTACGAGAGCCTCGAATATGTTATTCACATCAATCCCCAATGATCGGATCAACGAGGGATCGACCGCTACTTCATATTGCTTCAAGTGTCCCCCCATGGAGTTGACTTCGGCCACACCAGGGATTCCAGATAATTGCCGTTTGACGATCCAATCTTGAATGGAACGCAATTCTACTGTAGAGTACTGATCCTCGAAACCTTCTTCAGGTCGCACAACGTATTGATAGATCTCTCCCAATCCTGTGGAAATAGGAGCCATTTCAGGAGTACCGAGTCCTTCAGGTATCGCGTCTTGTGCTTCCTTGATGCGCTCGGTGATGAGCTGTCTCGCGAGATAAATATCATGCGACTCTTCAAAGACTACGGTTATAACGGAAAGCCCGAATTTTGAGATGGATCGGATCTCAGTAATGTCCTGAAGATTTTGAAGGGACAATTCAATCGGAGTAGTGATGAATTGTTCCACTTCCTGAGTCGCTAATGTGGGCGATACGGTGTAAATCTGTACCTGATTGTTAGTGATGTCAGGCACAGCGTCGATCGGTATCTGGGTCGCTGAATATACCCCCCAGATGACCAAGGCTATTGTGAATAAGCCCACCATAAGCTTACTCCGCACAGAGTAGGCAATTATTTTATCAAACATGTAAAAGTGATTTTGTTAAACCAAAGTGAAAATAGGGACCATGTATGTCAGGACATACTTATCCGCAGAACTATGATTAACAAGATGCTGGCGGCTGCCAGACCGTGGAAAGGTGGGCAAACGAATTTAGGGTGATCAACTGTGCTACATGATCAATGGTCTCTGCGCACGTTTTACCTTCAAAAGCCATAATTGGAGGCAAAGACAATGCCATTCCGTGGCATGCACACGTGCAAAAAGGAGGACAATCGTGAGAGTGCCCCTTTTGGTCGGATTGACTTTGATCCTTATCGACCTCAAAAACATCAGCATATCCACTTTTTTCCTCCTGAATAGCTTCTTGGCTATCGTTACATGGAAGCACTATTATTCCGAAGAACAAAATAGCGAATATGAAGGCTGTAATTCTCATTTGTCGACCACCAAAGTAAACAATGTGAGCCAGACCCTAAACAATTTCGTTCGCTATACATTGTTAAACATTATAAACTGCAAATAGAATTTTTACCAAGCCGATCTCAAGGATTCAAACTCTTAGGCCACATATTTCTTAAGGCAAATCCAAGCGAGGGCAGTAAGGTCACTTCCATTCCATTTAACGGATTGGGGTGCTCAAAGTCTATGAAACGTGAACTAAATTGGGCCTATTTATTGGAGAAATAAATTTCACAACTAATATCGTTTTAATGGACAACAGTGTTAAGTAGTAAGTCAAGGTCTTGTATCAGACAGTTCGACCCTCCTCCCCCTGGCTCCACCTGTATCTTGTGAATGAAATGGCCCGTATTCCCAGTGAAAGCGGGCTTTTTTATGCCCTCAATTGCGGCAGAGTCAAGGGGAAATCACTCGATTACCATCTTCTTCTCTACCGTGCCATCGTCGTAAATGTGAAACAGTAATTGCCCCCGGTGAAAGGAAACATCTCTTCCGAGGGGATCCACGATTCGCACTACTTTTCTATCCACAGCGGGTACATTCATAATGGAACTCGTGTTTTGATAAATTCGAATTTCGTTCAGCCCACTTTCACAACCAGAAATGGCCAATTCTGTGAGTGCTGCCTGTGAGGGATTATCCAAAATAAGGGTTTCAGGGCCCGCTTCGCTGTTCCCCTTGATGCTCACGATTCCAGCCGTGTCCATTAAAAAAGCCTGCGTGCAATAAAAGCCGCAATAGTCTACAATGTCCACCTCGATTGTCTGAATGCCCGGTAACCCCGTCAAATCAACGGTTAATCGAGAAGGCCAAATCATGACGGACTCTGCGAAGCCATCGGCTGGACCATTTGCCGCAAAGTAACAGCCATCTGGAGCGCAATCGTCCGTGGTCGTGGTCACAAAACTTAGACTTACATCCTGCTCTGTCCAGACTTCATTGCACTGAACAGTCTCGGGAACATTGTCAAGGGTAAGCGTTACGGACTGACCACGTGCACAATAGAACGAGAGAAAAATACATGCTGAGCAAACAAGAGATTTTGGATTCATGCTGGAATGACGAAGAGATCTTGGATTTGGTTGCAGGTAGAGGGACAAACATGAGTACAGGGCTGAAGGTCTTTTGATTTCTGGGCATTTCAAGAGGAGCAGATTGCCGCCGGCTCCATTTACTGGAGTGTGCGGAGTCTCTCGTCATCTGTTCAAACGAAAGGCGGTAAGCAACCTTCATGCAGTGAACGACGTTGCAAACGCACAACATGACAAATATGAATAAGAACTTCTCCATCCTGTTAATCATGGTTACTGTTTTGACTGTCCAAACCACTGCTCAGATTGGACCGGTCATTAGAACGAATCTAACTGGCCTCTTGGCTGGTCGTTATTCCCTTGGCACTGAATTGGTGCTCAGAGATCAATTTTCTTTGGGATTGGATGTCGACTACATCGCGCGCAATACTTCTGTAATATTCGTTGAGGTTGGCCGGCCGGGTGAACCTCTGTTTGGGGGAGGGGATACCCAGAAACGGGGCGTCATCCTTGAGCCACAGATTCGCTGGTACCCGGGTAAGACTGCTGGGCAAGGAACGTATGTTACCATTTCTGGGTTCTTGGGGTATTCGAGATACACCCCGGTTGACTGGTTTTGGGGTTACGACCCGATGGAATGGAGGGGCAGAGGGGGCTCTTTCCAGCTGGGATATCAGCGAAGGGTTAAGCGATTCCTTCTCGACGCCTACATGGGGGGCACTTGGACCAAAGACCAGAGCACGGGCTTCATCGAGGACGACGCCTCGTTTCCCATACGCACAGGATTTCGTATGTCTGCTGGTCTACGTTTGGGCTTCAATGCTGGCGGTGATCTGTAAAGTTGATTTGACCAAATGGGGGTCGAGTGTGCTCGGCTTCTGTGTGGGGGGGGCCTCACGGCAAGAATGTCCAGCCTAACCATTCCAGGGGTAAACTTGCAGCACAAGGAATTCAGATCCTTTTCAAATCATGTCCAAGTGTGACGGATAGTGTGACGGAATGGGAGCTGAAGTCTGAAAGGCCTGGAATCATTAGGGGTCAGAGGGGGTGTCATCGGTTCCGCTTTGAGCGTCTTTCCTTTCTCGTTCCTCAAGCCGTTTTAAGGCCATTACAATGCCGTTCAATCGTTCGTTGTACACGCTCAGTTCTTCGATGGTTTTGATGTCGTTCATGGGCCTATTTAGGGCGGGAAGCTTCGATTGGTTACCCCACCTCAAAAACCTACCGCAAACGGCTTTGCACTGCCGTTGTAAGAGGTGATCCGTAGACTCGGTTTTTCATCCGGAATTGGTCACCACGGGAATTGCTGCGCCCCTTTTAGTCTGAGGTGTAAAAGGTGAAATTCGAACGGTCAGGAGATGTGGTTTGAAATGAATTTGTTCGAAGGATGCAAGTAAAATAATTGAAATCAATTTTTACATTGCATCATGAACAGGACTTGAGCTGTTACTGGGATTTCTTAGCGTTTCAGTTTTGGGACAGGTGTCATCATGGGGGATAAAGTTTGATTATATGGGGATTAAGTGTTTCTGCGATAACTTATGGTCGAAATAAAAGAAGGCAAAAATGAAATTTAAATTAATAATATTTTCCATTCTTGCAATTGGAATAACGAGTTGCGGTATTCAGAAAAGGACTTTGATGGACGGTTTTTACATTCCTTCTCGGTCATCGTCAAATCAGATATTTTCAAATGATTTAGATCAAGAAAGGGAGGCGTTTGTGGTAGACCAGAGAATCGCGGAACTTGAATATGATAATGCTGACTTGTACGCTCAGGACTGGACAGAGTCGGACGAAGATTTTTTTGAAGTAACTGATGTAGTCCATGATGATTGGGAATTCTTAGAATATGAGCGGTCTGAGTTTATGAGTGATTTGCCGGTTAATGGTGCTGCGGATTCTTTTGAAGATCCGCCTCATCTACAAGACGCACCATCGATGATTGACAATCACATAGAAATATCGAATCAACCAGCTTATTTTGATATTGAAGGGGCAGTCGTGGAATCAGATTCATGGACATTCCAACGCTTTTCGCAATCGCTTAAACGCTCATTTTTTGGTATTGAACCTTCTGACGTTGGTACTGACGGTCTGTCGATTGCTGCCATGTGTTGTGGAATTTTCGGATTACTTGTTTTCGGCTTTGGAGTTCTGGGAATCATTTTCGGCGCTATTGGCTTGGCAAAAACAAGTCGAACCGGTAGGAAAGGAAAGGGTATGGCTATTACCGGTCTCGTGACGGGAATAATTAAAGTACTCCTAATCCTTGCATTGCTCCTATAAGCACTGCTACTTCCTGATATCAAGGGGAATTACCAACTCGCTCGATAAAGGAGCCCAAAGCTGTGCGCTTGATCGGCTTCTTTGCGGGGGATTTTGTCCTGCAAAAATGTCAAGCATGATTATTCAATGAGTCAACTTGCCGCACAAGGAATTCAGAATCTTTTCAGTTGACAACAAATAGGGCCGCATATAGGGCCGCATTGGGAATCAAACTCTGAAAGCCTTGTATTCATTGAGGTTGACAAAGGGGGGTACACTTCCCCCGGCTCAACTTTTAGTACTTATAAAGTGTTGATAAATAGTAGTTTGAGAAAAGTGTAGGCCATAGCGTCGGCCGCGAATTACTCCGATGGCAACATGCGCGCGTTGTATGACCCACGCCCCATGTGAATTCCAATTGGTAGGCTACTTTTAATCATTCAGGGGGGATTGCGGGTTGCTGAGGTATATTAGGCATACCAAATTGACTGTGATGCAACCCAAACTCTTCACTTTGTGCATGGCGCTGTGCGCCGTGTGCCTAAACGCGACTTCCCAGAATGTTCCCGATTACGTGCCGCCCGATGGGCTGGTGGCGTGGTATCCTTTTAATGGAAATGCGAATGATGAGAGTGGAAATGGTAACAATGGGCAAAACAATGGCGTTTCTTTTGGCACAGATCGCTTTGGCACTGTTAATAGTGCAGGATCATTTAATGGCGTTTCCTCATATGTCAATGGGTCATTGGTTGGATTAAATAACCCAAGTGAAATCACATTGTCGATTTGGCTTCTCTCTCAGGGTGATGCTGGTGGGCAACCCTATGATTTGTTTTTTCAGTTAGGGAATTATGGTCAACATACGTTTGCTTATGCTTATAATCATTCAGGCACCAATATAGATTTTCATTCTAACTGCTTTTATAACCCTTATTCTTCATTAGACATTAATGATGAGTGGCATCATTTGGTTATTGTGTCTGGTGTCGGCACAGCGAGTTTTTATGTGGATGGTGAGCTGTTTGTAAACATGAATTCTGTAAATTGGGGAGGAGGTTGCTATTTAGGCTCAAATGCATTTTATATAGGAGGTGGAGCAGACAATCAATATACAACTGGACTCATCGATGAAGTAGGGTTCTGGGATAGAGCTCTAACTGAAGCTGAAATTGAAGCTTTGTATACTGTAGAAATTCCGATATCTGGCTGCACCGACGAAACCGCATGCAATTTCGACTCAGAAGCCACCTCAGACGACGACAGCTGCGTTCCTTCTGGCTGTATGGAAGCCGAGGCATGCAACTACAATGCACTGGCCGAATGTGAAGGAGAGGCTTGCGATTATTCCTGCTGTCCTGGGCCTGGGTGTTGCGGTGAAGGGATGTATTGGGATTACGAATTTGAACAATGCATGGTAAGTGAAACCTGCCAAGAAGACCTTGACGGAGACGGCGTCATCGGCGTGAATGACCTGATGCAGCTGCTCTCGGTTTATGCTACCGATTGCGAAGCCGAAGATGTAGATCCTGAGCTGGGTGAATTCACTTGCGGCGACCCGATGAGCTATCACGGGTATGATTATGCTACGGTGCTGATTGGGGAGCAGTGTTGGTTTGCGGAGAACTTAAGAAACCAGAAGTATGCGAATGGAGATCTTATACCGGATAATTTAGATGATGTTCAATGGTCCTCAACAGATTTCGGAGCGACTTCCATTTATGGAGAAGATTCATCTGATTGTTATGGTCCTTGCGATGAAATAGAAAATTTGGATTGGCACGGACGATTGTACAATTTTGAGGCAATCCAAGACCCGCGAGGACTTTGTCCTTCGGGATGGTCTCCTCCTTCCGAAACCGATGTTCTTGACCTTGTCGGATATTATGGCGGGGTAAATTTGGCCGGACCAGACTTGGCGGCAGAAGGAGCGTGGGGAGTTGGGACAGGAGAGTCTGGGCTTGATGTTGTCCCTCAAGGATGGAGGAATCCATCGGGTTATTTCAGTTTGTCTGGTGACTTTTACTTGTGGACATCCACAGAAGGTCTGCCAAACGAGTCCAGTTTTCTACGAGTCGCATATCAAGGGTCGATTCTCGTTGACCAAATCAGTCAATGGTTCGGAATGTCCGCACGCTGCCTCAAAGACACTGAAGAATAAAAAAGCTACTGACCAAAAAAAAAGGAGCTAGAAAGCTCCCTTCTTTTTGATTGGATTCATCTTTTAGTCCTCAACACAGCGCACGCTGCAGCCGGTGACAGACCAATAAGATCCATTTTCCAGTTGGTCAGTTGAATTGCCGAGTTGACGGTAATTGGCGCTTGTTGGCACAGCTTCGGTCTCTGTAGAGCTCCAGTAAGCACCCCATACATTGTAGCTGTAAAAGCCTCCATCGGGCCAAGCATGGCCGCCGCCAATTCCGTTGAAGCCAAATAGATCTTCACCGTTGCCATTGGCTGCCCATCCTGATGTTGACTTAAGCGCAGCTCCCATGCTTTCTCCATGGCCAGCGGCGTATAAGAAAGATTCCAATTCAACCCAATCCAACTCGGTCGGCACATGCCAACCGCTTGGGCAAATTCCACCATTGATGTTGGTAGTAGCTGCATGAGCGTTGTAGAGGTGTCCGTAGTTGTTGAAGATGAATTCGCTGTTGCTGTAAGTCGTTCGCGCGGGG
>Ga0209223_10002910_pt1 | contig 16652 bp, 17 predicted proteins | sample COG_06_FD_184750 | JGI IMG/M metagenome (GOLD analysis project Ga0209223, IMG submission 184750) | Pelagic Microbial community sample from North Sea - COGITO 998_met_06 (SPAdes) (version 2) | ecosystem: Environmental > Aquatic > Marine > Neritic zone/Coastal water | place: Helgoland, sampling...
TTAACCACCCTATCGAACGAACCCAACCGTTGGCTCAACCTGAGAAGTGCACCCAACCCCATCTTTAGCTTGCTGTCGATCGCCCTGCTTGGAGGAGGTGCCTATTGGGCAGAATCTCATTACCAAGGAACCGAAAAAAACCTCGCCGATCTGCCCAGTTTAGAAATCAACCTACTTGACCCCAATATCCTCAGCACTAAACAGGATATATCCCTCCAAGTCGCCGCCCAACTCCATTATGAAGAAGCCAGTTCCATCCAGTGGCAGGACCGATTTCGCAACGTAATTAATAACTACGGGCAAATGGTGATCAATCCCAATGCCGAATACTGGCAAGCCTTTCAAGCTCGCTGGGATTCTGGAGGTGCCTGCACCGCAGTTTTGTCCACCCACTCTCCCGAGTCCTGCCTCCCCTTAACCGGACTTACCCAAATCTCACCATCTCCTGGGCAAGACCCCGTACTGATTCCAGTTCAAGTGGGTGACCGGGAAATTCTTTTTGAAGCCTATGAATTTTCCAGAGATTATCGTAAACTCTATGTATTTCGCTGTTTTTGGCCCAAAAAACTTACTCCCGGAGAACCCAATGTATTTCCCCGTGGAGGTTACAGCTTTGATGGCCGAATCAACTCTGCTCTCGAGGGTCGCCGTAATGTTGGGGGCACCATGCTAGCCCTAGCACTCGCCAATGTAGATTCCCCACAAACTGCGATCAATAAACTCCAGGCACTGGCAAATCAACGGCTAAGCTTTGAGAATAAGGAAGCTCAATGAGAAATTGTTTTTTAGTATCTAAATTCGTCCAATATCTGCCTTAATTATTTTAGATTTTACTCGAATCTTTTCAAAACACTCAAGTTTCGCAGATGTGCCAATATCTTTGATTACTCCTATCTAAAACCTCGACTTTCCACCTATGAGTATACTTAAAAATTACATCGATAATTTGAAAGAGCAGCTCGATTTGCTGCCTATCGATGTAATCGAGTCCTGGGCGAATAATTTTCTTCAATTGTGGAAAAGCAATAAACAATTATTTATATGCGGGAATGGTGGCAGTGCTGGAAATGCAATCCATTTGGCCAACGATTATTTATACGGAATCTCCCCCAGTAAACCACCCGCAATGCGTGTCAATGCACTCACTGCAAATCCATCAATTCTTACCTGCTTGGGCAACGATGTCGGGTATGATGCTATCTTTTCAGAGCAATTAAAAACACTTGGGCAATCTGGAGATTCACTTCTGGTATTTTCCGGCAGTGGCAACTCTGCAAATGTTATTAATGCTATTGAAACAGCAAAAAAAACAGGAATGACAAGTTACGCTATTCTTGGCTTTGAAGGAGGCAAATGTAAGCAAATTGCTGACCACTGTATCCATATCGATATCGATGACATGCAAATAGCAGAAGATTTCCAATGCATTATTGGTCACATGGTCATGCAGTGGCTCAAACAGTTCACATCGGCTGATCATGGGTAATTCTCAAAAAGAAACTTTGATAAAATCAAACCGGAGGTTATTCGATTTAGAATTGACTGATTTTTTTCGTTATAAAGATCTACTTTACTTATTAGTTCGAAGAGATTTAGTTACCAGCTACAAGCAGACAATCCTGGGTCCTTTTTGGGTAGTTATTCAATCTCTAATGGGTACAGCTGTTTTCACAGTTATATTTGGAGAGATTGCAAAAATTTCCACTGATGGTCACCCCAGTTTTCTATTCTATTTATCTGGAATGATTGGCTGGCAATATTTTGGGAGTGTTATGGGCTTAGGAGCTTGTTCTCTTCAGGCAAATTTAAATTTGTTTTCAAAAGTGTACTTTCCTCGATTAATTCCCCCAATTAGCCAATCAATTTCAGCTCTTTTAAATTTCGTTATTCAACTCCTTGTATTCTATTTAGCACTCTTGGTTCACAACCAAGCAACTAGTCAAGCAGGCATTACAATCGACTACAAAATCATTTTCATTCCACTCCTTGTTTTGCAATCAGCAATATTTGGCTTGGGTATTGGATTTATATTTTCTGCTTTATCTACCAAATACCGCGATTTTTCTAGAATATCTGGTCAATTTACCCAATTAATTATGTACGGAACACCAGTTATCTATCCTGCTTCTGCTATTCCTAACCACTACGAATTTCTAATGATGTGGAACCCCCTTGCATTCATTGTAGAATCTTACCGGGAGATCCTATTGGGGCACTCAACAGCGTGTAATCTAGAACATGCATTACCATCAATTTTGGTCACTTTAGTGATCTTTTTTTGCGGGCTGGTTTTATACAACAAAGCACAAAGAACCTATGTCGATTTCGTATGAATAAACCCATAATTCAAGTCGACAATCTCAGCAAAGAGTATCGTCTTGGAAACATCGGTCTTACCTCTTTTGTAGAAGACTGTAAGGTTTTTATTTCAAAACTTACATTTAAGAAAAAGAATAATGTTTCGAAAAACCGATTCTTAGCACTTAAGGAAGTCAGCTTTTCAGTTTCAGAAGGAGAAATCGTTGGTATTATCGGTCGAAATGGAGCAGGTAAATCTACTCTCTTGAAAATTTTGAGCCGCATAACAGAACCCTCTTCTGGAACAGCTAGATACACTGGTCGAGTCGCTTCTTTATTAGAAGTAGGTACAGGTTTTCACGGAGATATGACTGGTCGTGAGAATATATTTCTAAATGGTTCACTGTATGGACTTACAAGAAAAGAAATAGCCTCAAAAGTTGATTCCATTATTGAATTCGCACAAGTACAAGAATTTATTGATACACCAGTTAAAAGATATTCCAGTGGAATGTTTGTTCGTTTGGCATTTGCTGTTGCAGCTCATCTAGAACCTGAAATTCTAATTATCGATGAGGTTTTAGCAGTCGGTGATGCTGATTTTCAAAAAAGATGTATAAGTAAGATGGGTGAAATAAACAAAACTGGAAAAACTATTCTCATAGTAAGTCACAATATGGCAACCATCGGGTCGTTTTGCGACCGATGCATTTTAATTGACCAAGGAAAAATCATACATGATGGATCGGTTGAAAAAGGAATCTCACAATATCTATCAATGGGTAGGGTGAATTCTCAGCATGGTTTTTGGGAACGACCAAAGAATTTTGTATCTAATAAACTCGATGAACGATATTCCGAAATTCAGAGCATTGAAATGCTTAACGATTCGGGGGTTCAAACTCATCAACTCAAATGCGGAATGCCCTTCTTCATTATTTTGGAATTAAAAATTCTTAAAAAAACGAATTATCTAGACATTGGCATTGAGATTTCCCGTCATGACGGCATCAAAATGTCAACTTCGAACAGTAGTTGGGAGGGTCATTCAAAAAAATTCTCTGAAGGATTTCATAAATTGGAAGTTAAGTTTACTAAAATTCCTTTTTTCTCAGGAGATTACTCGGTCTCAATTTGGACAAAAGAATCAACATGTGACGCCAATGATGATAGTATACAACATGCGTTGAGTTTTGAAATAGTGGATCATAATTTTAATGGGAATATTTTCAACTTTTCGGCACATAGCCACGCCGGGAGTATTCTGGAGAGTTCTTGGATAAGGAGTTAAAATCCGTTTTAATATCAATGGTTCTAACATATTGTAGAGGCTTTATTTCGATTACAATTTTTTTTTAATTTTTACCTAATTAGTGCTTCAAAAAAAATAGTGTCTTTTGACAAACTTTCTTCATTGACCAAGAAGTTGACGAGCGATGGGAAAAAAATTGTTCAATGTCATGGTACTTTTGATCTTATCCATCCAGGTCATATAGTTCATTTTCAAGAGGCGAAAGCACTTGGAGATATTTTAGTAATAACTGTTACTGCAGAAAATTATGTTAACAAAGGACCAGGTCGACCATTTTTCAATGATGAACTGAGGGTTCTTTCCTTATGTAACCTCGAAATTGTTGACTATGTTTGCCTAGTTCCCTTCCCAGCTGCAATGGAAGCTATCGAAGCTGTTCAACCCCACATCTACTGCAAGGGGAAAGAATATGAAAATCCTAAGATTGATGTTACTGGAAATTTTTATGATGATATAAAAACAGTAAAGGATGTTGGAGGGAAAGTTGCCTACACAGGATCTGTAGTTTTTAGCTCATCGAAATTATTAAATAATCACTTCACTAGACAATCGCCAAGTACTCGTGACCTAATTGAAAAATTAGTTTCGAATTACACTCTCGATGAAATTCGAAAACTTGTTAACGGATTTTCAAACATTAAAGTCCTCGTTATTGGCGATATAATTTTCGATAAGTATAGTACCGTTAGTGTTCAGGGTTTAACCTCTAAAAACCGAATCTTGTCCAGCAGATTTGTTGATGAAAGTTTTCAACCAGGTGGAGCCTTGGCAATATTTCGTCATATTCGTGAGTTTACTCCGAATGTTAAGCTAATTAGCCTTTGCGGTAATGAACCATGGATAAATGATGAATTAAATAATTACTTGTCTGCAGATGAAAATTTAATTCAACACCATTCGAAATTTACCTCAATCATTAAACACAGATATGTAGAACCTTTTAATGAAGGTAAGGAACTTTCGAAACTTTTCTCAGTTAACCATATCGATAAAGAACACCCTGGTTCAAATATTGAAAAAAGTTTATACAATCAAATATCTTCAATTATTGAAGATTTTGACCTAGTCCTCGTTGCAGATTTCGGTCATGGATTAATGTCTTCAAAAATAAGGAACCTCGTTCAGGATCGTGCTTCGTTTCTTGCACTAAATTGTCAGACGAATAGCAACAACTTTGGATTCAATATTATTAATAGACAGTATAAGAGAACTGATTCATTTTCCCTCGATCAATCTGAAATGAGTTTGGCATGTGGTAAAAAAAAGTTTAACGAATGTATTGAGTTAGAAATTTTGCGTGATTCTCTTGACGCCTCATATGGTTGGTTTACTCGCGGAGGTTCGGAAACCATTGGCATTTCTAAAAATAGAAAACCATGCATGTGTGATTCATTAGAAAAAACCGTAGTTGATACGGTTGGAGCAGGTGATGCATTTTGTGCAATTGCATCTTTATCAGCTGTATCAAGACTTCCTATCGAACTTGCTACTCTCTTCGGTCAAGTTTCTGGAGCTCTTGCAGTCAAAATAATAGGGAATTCTTCTTGTATTTCAGAAAGTAGCTTTTTAAAGGGAGTTGAAGCTTTGATTAAACAATAAATTTTCTAATTAATTGAACTTATTACAATAAAATGAAAAACGCTATAGTAACTGGTGGCGCTGGGTTCATTGGCAGTCATGTAGTTGAATATTTACTAAATGAAGAATTTTCAGTCTGTGTACTAGATAATTTAAGTACTGGAAGAATTGAAAATCTGAACGAGTTTAGAAATTCGATTGAATTTATTGAATGCGACATCTCCAAGCATGGGACGTGGCAAAAGAAATTTAAAGATGCTCAAATTGTCATCCATTTAGCAGCTTTAGCTGATATTGTTCCCAGTATTCAAAACCCGAATAGTTATTACGACTCCAATGTAACTGGAACTTTTAATGTGTTGGAAGCCTCAAGAATGGGGAACATTGAAAAATTAATTTATGCAGCCTCATCATCTTGCTATGGGATACCTGAAATTTATCCAACACCTGAAAGTTCTGCAATTTTACCCCAATATCCATATGCACTGACAAAAAGATTGGGTGAAGAGCTAGTCTTACATTGGGGGCAAACTTATAAGCTACCCGTTCTTTCTCTTAGGTTTTTCAATGTTTATGGTCCACGATCAAGAACATCTGGTACCTATGGCGCAGTATTTGGAGTCTTCCTTGCACAAAAATTAGCAAATAAACCTTTCACTGTTGTTGGTGATGGGAAGCAAACAAGAGACTTCACCTTTGTTACTGATGTTGCCGATGCAGTTTTTGTAGCTGCTAATTCTAATTTTACTAACACCATTTATAATGTTGGAAGTGGTAAAACTATCTCGGTCAATCGGATAATCGAACTTCTTGAAGGAGCATTCGTTCATATTCCGAAAAGACCGGGCGAACCGGATTGCACTTTTGCTGATATTTCAAAAATTAAGCACGAATTAAATTGGTCGCCCAAGATCTCCATAGAAAAAGGCATAGAAATTTTACTCGAGAATATTGATTATTGGCGAACAGCTCCCGTATGGGACGAAAAATCGATAAGTTCTGCTACTAAAGATTGGTTCAAATATCTTGGTTAGAAATAGATAAAACTAACCCTTAAATTCTTTATTTCATTAATTATAATAAAAACTCATGAATAAGCGTTCAGTTTATGTTACCGGAGGTGCGGGTTATGTTGGTTCTGCCCTTGTGCCAAAACTTCTTAACGCTGGATACATTGTAACTGTACTTGACTTAATGATTTATGGGGAAGATGTATTACCACCTCACCCCTCACTCAATCTGATTAAAGGAGACATAAGGGACAAGAAGTTATTAAAGTCTACTATTCGTGGGCATCAAAATCTAATCCATCTTGCTTGTATCTCTAATGATCCAAGTTTTGAATTGAACCCAAAACTCGGTAAGTCCATTAACCTTGATGCTTTTACTCCCTTAGTTGAAATTTCAAAAGATTCAGGAGTTGAAAGATTTGTCTATGCATCTTCATCAAGTGTTTATGGTATTAAACAAGAAAACGATGTTCATGAAGAAATGTCTCTTGAACCTCTTACTGATTACTCCAAGTTCAAAGCAGAATGTGAAAAAATCCTTCAAGAATACCAAGACGATAATTTTACTACCACAACTCTAAGACCCGCAACAGTTTGCGGTTATGCCAAAAGGCAGCGCCTTGATGTCGTAGTTAATATTTTAACTAATTTAGCTTACCATAAAAAAGAAATTACCGTTTTTGGCGGATCTCAACTTCGTCCCAATATTCATATTGAGGATATGGTTGATGCCTATCTCTGTATTTTAAATTCTCCAAAAAATAAAATTGATGGTCAAATTTTCAATGTTGGCAGTGAAAATTACTCCGTGATTGAACTTGCTGAAATGGTCAAAGAAGAAGTTGGGGGAGATGTAAAGTTGACAATATCCGAAACCGACGACTTAAGGTCTTATCATATTTCTTCCCAAAAAATTCTTCGAGAACTCAATTTCGCTACTTCACGATCCATAAGAAAAGCATCTGCAGATCTTGTAAAAGCATTCTCCGATGGTCTGCTTCAAAACTCACTTAACGACGAGCGCTATTTCAATATCAAAAAAATGCAAAGTATTCACCTTGAATAAGCTAAGAATCGGGTTGGATTTTGATAACACTCTTGCCTGTTATGATAGCGTTTTTATTGAGCAGGCAAAACGACTAAATCAACTGCCCGAGAATTGGTCGGGAACTAAGCAATCAATTAAGACGGAGCTTTTAAAAGCACCAGATGGTCAAAGATTGTGGCAAAGGCTTCAGGGACAAGTTTATGGTCCGGCGATGGAATCAGCAGTTTTATTTTCGGGCGTTTCGTCTTTTTTAATTAGAGCAAGGCATAGAGGGCATAAAGTTTTTATTGTAAGTCATAAAACCAAACATGGACATCAAGATGAAACAAAGACACCCCTTCGAGAAAAAGCTCTCCAGTGGATGAAAAATAAAAAGTTCTTTGATCCCTCTTACTTTGGGATTGATCGGAGAAATATACACTTCTGTGATACCCGAAAAGAAAAGGCTGCAAAAATCCGAGAGTTAGGAGTCGATGTATTCATCGATGATCTAGAATGCGTATTTGATGAAGATGACTTCCCTGTAACTAAAAAGATCCTGTTTAGATCATCACCCACTTCATCTTTCGAGGGTCTACATTGCCGTGACTGGTCCGAAATTTCGGAGGAAGTCTTAGGTGAAACTGTTGAATTTGACTGCAGGGCTCTTTTAAATGGCATCCTAGATGAAGAAGTAAAAGATTTTGATCCAATAAATTCAGGTATCAACAGCAAGGTTTTCAGCTTTTGTACTTCATCAAACAAATCACTGATCTTAAAACTTTACCCCGATAGAAATTTGGACCCTAGGTCACGCTTGGAGACTGAAATAAAAGCACTCAAGAACTTGGCTCATTTTGGTTTAACTCCCCATCTTGTAGCCTCTGACACTGAGAGAAACCTATCTGTCCTCGAGTTTTTACCTGGCAATCGACCCAATAAAATTGGTCAGTCCGAAATCTTTCAGGCATTAAACTTCGTTAAGCGACTTAGTGAACTGTCTAAAAAGTCTTCAATCCCTTTTGAATTAGCCTCCGAAGCCTGTCTCTCCGCCGAAGAAATTGAATCTCAAATCAAATTGAGATTCGGGAGGCTGCAAAATGTAGAACACGACGAACTGTTGTCCTTCCTAAACGATGATTTCCTTCCATTATTCAAAGAAACTCTTTCGTGGGCAAAATCAATGACAGGAAGCAAGTCAGATTGGAGTAAAAAACTTGCAGTTCAATACAGAACATTAAGCCCAGCGGATTTTGGCTTTCATAATTCAATGCAAGATGAAAACGGCAGATTAAAATTTATTGATTTTGAATATTTTGGATGGGATGACCCGGTAAAGCTTATTTCTGAATTCACACTTCATCCTAGCATGAACCTAAATCAAGAGTGCAAGGATAGTTGGTTGGAGGGTTGCCTTTCTATTTTTGGTACAAACGACAAAACTCTTCCTCTTAGGCTACAGGTTAGAACTCCCCTTTTTGCCCTCAGGTGGGCTCTTATTACACTAAATAAGTTCATGGTTTATTGCCATGGAATCTCTTCAAACAGAAATTCTTCAATTCCAGAACAAAACGACAAACTCAGCCAACAAATTTTAAAAGCTAAGCAACTTTGTCTCGTTGCAAAAACTGAGATCCAACATTCTTATGTTTGAAGACCTAGAAAAGCGTGCTTTAGAGCTTAGAAGGTCAACCTTCGAGGCTTTCGTTGAAAAAGGTGAAGCACACCTGGGAGGAAGTTTTTCGATCATCGAAACTCTCATAGCACTATTCGATAGAACAATGGATAAAAATGACAAGTTTATCCTAAGCAAAGGTCACGCATCTTTCCCCCTATGCCTTTTACTTCGCGAAAAAGGTTACCATACTAAGCTTACAACCCATCTGGAAATTGATCCAGCCAATGGCATTCACTGTACTACAGGTAGTCTTGGGCATGGGTTGCCTATTGCAACAGGTATGGCTTATGCTAGAAAAAAACTTGGACCGGCTGGAAAAATCATCGTAATGATAAGTGATGGTGAATGCCAAGAAGGCACAACTTGGGAATCTCTGTTAATTGCCGCAAAGCACAAATTAGACAACCTTTTAGTTTTGGTTGACTATAACAAAATACAAGCACTCGACAGATTGGATGATGCTCTTCCATTGGGTGATCTTTGTGCAAAATTCAAAGCCTTCGACTGGCATTGCGATGAAATAACCGACGGAAATTGCTTTAATCAACTGATTCCACCTTTATCGCGGAAAAACACAAGTGGTGGTCCTCATGTCATCATTCTTCATACGATAAAAGGCAAAGGTATTCCTGCCTTTGAAAATGATCCGTCGTGGCATGCCCGTAAAATAAAAGGAAGGGAGCTACTCCACGGACGAGAAATCCTTGATCTAAAATCATGAGAAGAACCTTTGGTAAAGAAATTGCAAATCTAGCTGAAAAAGATGATAAAATTTACCTCATTACTGGAGACATCGGTTATAGAATTTTTGACGAATTTAGAGCCCAATTTTCGGATCGGTTCTTAAATATAGGCATTTGCGAACAAAGTATGATTGGCTTTGCAGCAGGATTGGCTTTGGAAGGATTGAAACCCTGGGTATATACAATCACTCCTTTTCTTATTGAACGACCGTTTGAACAAGTAAAGTTGGATATTGATCAACAGAAGGCTAATGTAAAATTAGTTGGTTTTGCCGACTACCCTACCCTTGGTCCCACACATTCCGAACTCGATGGTCCGAAACTCGCTTCACTTTTTAAAAATATACATTCCTATTTCCCCATTAACGGTTCTGAAACCCTTAATGCGGTTCACCAAGCTTATAATGAAGAAGGTCCTTCTTTTATCAGTCTTAAGAATGACCCAGACTGTAATACTTCCTTTAACCCTCTCAAATAAAAGTAAATGGATTTTATTTCACAGCAAGAAAAAGAATTAAGCCAAAGTTACATAGATTATGGGCACGTCATTCGTCCGGTAGAGAACTCCGATGGACTGAATGAAATTAGATCGAGGTTTTGTAAATGGTCAAAAGAGTACCTAAGTCAAAGTGAAAATTGCAGCGATTCCGATTGGCTAGATGGTATTCACAATCATGTAGATGTCTCCGAGCTTAATGATTTCAGACTCCATTTGATTGGAAAGATGAATGAGGCTAAAGACTTTAAGGGATTGTTGTTCTCATTGGCAAAAACTACGATCGAAGCAATTGTAGGAAATGAATTAGTCATGCAAGCAAGGGTCAACCTCAGCATACAATTTCCGCAGGATGATAGTTCTTTACTTCATACTCATGCTGACACTTGGTCAGGAGATTCACCCTTTGAAGCAGTATTATGGCTCCCCCTTGTGGATGTTTTCAATACAAAATCCATGTTTCTCCTACCTCCAAAGGCCAATCAAAGATTGAATAAGAATTTTAAAAGTATCGCGGGTAACTCGAGTGACTCGCTTTTTGAGAGTATCCAAAATGAGATCGAGTGGCTGAATATCGACTATGGAAACTTCTTGCTCTTCAACCAAACCTTACCTCACGGCAACCGAGTTAATAAAGAAACCGAAACTCGCTGGTCTCTTAATTGTAGATTCAAAAGCATTTTTTCTCCTTTTGGGGACAAAAAATTAGGAGAATTCTTTCATCCGATCACCCTGAAAGCGGCCTCTCGAATAGGACTTGATTACGAATTCCCATCGACATGAAGCTGCGCTTTCGAGGATATGTTTTTAGTAGACCATTTATGGGTGAAAGAGTACCTCAAGCAGTTCAAAACTTGGTCATACGTGATTACTGTTCTAAGAAAAGCTTTGAATTTCTTCTAAGTTCTACCGAATACGCAATGCCAGCATGCCACCTCATTCTGGAACAATCTATCGAGACTATTTCTGAAGTTGATGGCATCGCAATGTATAGCATTTTTCAATTACCGGAAAAAAATGATTACAGAAGAGAAGTCTGCCAAAGAGTTATTAATTTGAATAAACAAATTCATTTTGCATGTGAAGGTATATCAATTACCGACCAAAAGAATTTGGAGAATGTGGAATTACTTTGGAAAATTAAGAAGGCTCTTCCTCATTGTCGATCGACTCTATCTGTTTCAAGATGAAAGAAGTTTTAGAAGTCGTAACCCCATTACATCTTTCTACCAAGAGAGATTACTTGGGTCGTATGATCGACGACAAAGTTAACTGCATGAAGATCGCAAAGAAATACGACCATGAGTATTGGGACGGTAGTAGACGCTTCGGCTATGGTGGTTACAAATATATTCCCGACAGGTGGAAACCTGTTGCCGAGGCTCTCATCAAAAGATACGAATTAAGTGAGGATTCTAGCGTTTTAGACATCGGATGTGGCAAAGCCTACCTTCTTTATGAAATGAAAAAAATACTTCCTGGTTTACGGGTCTCGGGTTTTGATATTTCAGTGCATGGTTTGGAAAACGCACTTGATCCGATTAAAGAAAATCTGTTTATCCACTCGGCCAAGGATCCACTATCTTTTGATGATCAAGAGTTTGATTTAGCCATATCACTTGGATGCTTTCATAACCTGCAATTGATAGACCTTGAGACTGCATTTTCAGAAATCTCACGCGTATCAAAAAACCAATATGTAATGGTTGAAAGTTTCAGAAATGAATCCGAACTATTCAACCTACAATGCTGGGCCTTAACATGTGAATCTTTTCTTTCACCAGAAGAGTGGCAATATTTTGCATCTAATAATAATTACCATGGTGATTTTGAATTTATCTATTTTGAGTAAATATCTTTATTTTGATAATTGAATATATTTGAGCATAAAAACCCTAAATGGCCATCTTGGCCACAATATGGGAATGAAGAGAAAAAAGCTGTAGCGAGAGTAATTAATTCTAATCAGTTATTTGCGGATGTTGAAGTTAAAACCTTCGAAAAACATTATGCAAAATATTTAGGCACCAAGCATTGCTTGGGTCTAGGTAATGCTACACAAGCACTACACCTTGCCCTTGCTGCTTTAAACATTGGCGAAGGCGATGAGGTCTTGGTCACATCCTATTCATGGATATCCACGGCATCCTGCATTCTTATGCAAAATGCAGTTCCTGTATTTTGTGATATCGAATCTGAATCTCTCGGCATAAATCCGGACGATGTGGAATCAAAAATTAACCCTTTAACTAAAGCAGTCATTCTGACTCATGTATTTGGCTATCCGGCACGAATAAAAAAAATTAAGGATATTTGCAAAAAGCACAATATCGCCCTTATTGAAGATTCATCCCATGCACATGGAGCCGATGTAGAAGGTCAAAAAGTTGGTACATTTGGTGACATTTCTGTTTTTAGTTTGCACCAAAGAAAATCCTTAAGTGTCGGAGACGGCGGAATCCTATGTACTGATAATGACGATGTTGCTGAAAAAGTTTTTAAACTTCGATCATTTGGCCATCAAGAACTAAGTTACAATTACAGAATGACTGAATTCGCCGGTGCACTAGGTCAATGTGGTCTAAAAAAACTTGATGAGCAGAACGACTGCAGGATACAAAATGCCTCTTTTTTAGCAAAAGAATTAAAAGGAAGTAGTATGGTGAAAGTAAGAACGCCAATGGTTGGTGAAAAGTCTGTCTTTTATAGCGTTCTTCTTGATGTATTAGATGATTCAAAATCTTTTCAGAGTAAAATTTTATCGATGCAGGAAAATGGCATACCTATTCAAAGAACTTGGACTCCACTTCATTTTCACTCACATTTTAATAATTTACACGAATCTCGTGGTTTGCCATGGGTAAGAGAATCTTATTCGGGAACAATGAAAAATATAAAATATCAGTCTCTTAAATTACCTACTGTGGAATATTATTGCCCGAACCGATTGTTAGAAATCTATGTACATCCTCCATGCAGAGAAGAACATCTTGTAGAAATCATTTCAGAGTTTTCTTAAATGAATATCCTTTTTCTAACTGATTCAAAAGCAGCTAATAAAGAAGCCGTATTTGAAATTTTAGCATCCTGTAAAGATAATGTCTTATTATTTCATGAAAAGGTAACATTGGATTATCTAAAAAAACACAAAATCGACTTCATATTTAGTGATAGATACTCCTACATTCTAGAGGAAAGATTATTGGATTTTGTTGATGGAAGAGCTGTCAATGTACACCCTTCACTTCTGCCATACAACCGTGGGGTACAGCCTCTTTTTTTCTCCATTCTTAACCAAACTAAAACAGGGTTATCTTTTCATCTTATGACAAAACAACTTGATCAAGGAGGAATTATTGCTCAGCAGGAGATCAAAGTTTTTAAAGATGATACTTTACGTACTCTTTATCTTCGCTCCAGAAATACAGTTTTATTCTTACTTAGCAACCATTGGCCAGAAATTCGTACTCAAAAAATACAAATTAATGAACAAAAAGAAGTTTTACCCATCAATTTTCAAAGTACTTTCGATCGAATTTTTAAAAAACTACCTAGGGGATGGGACTCTTCTGTTTCTGATATAGAGAATCTTTCAAAAACCAATTATTAAAAGAGATACTCTAATTATTGGTGCTTCAAGCTTGTTGGGTAACAATCTTCTCAAATCAATCGAAAGCTCAAAATGTTACCACACTTACTTGACTCACCCAACCCCAGGCGGGATTTATTTTGATTGTCTCAAACACAAGCTTTCAGACATTGATTGCAATTTAATTGAGGTTGAAAACGCAATCATTCTCATAGGTCAAACAGATCCAATTAAATGCTTTCATAATCCTGAGCTTTCCGAAGAATTGAATTGCGGATCTATTATCCGTATTCTTAAAGAGCTTAAAGAGTATAGTATCAAACCAATCTTCACATCTACAGAATATGTTTTTGACGGATTGACCGGTAATTATGGTGAAGATGCAACTGCAAATCCTACTCTTCTCTACGGAAAACAAAAGCTAACTGTGGAAAATTTCATAAAGGAAAACTTTGATAACTTCTTAATATTACGATTAGCCAAGATGTTTGGAGACTTTAGCGATCCTCGAGACTCTATTTTCACGTCATGGATTAAAGCACTCGTTGAACAGACGAATATTACTTGTGCAAACGATCAAGTTTTTTCCCCGGTACAATTATCTGATGTATGCGAAATTATCAACTTGGGTATAAGTTTTAATTTAAAAGGTTTATTTCATCTCGGAGGTAAAGAAACCTGGAATAGATATGACATGCTTTTAAAAACTAGATCTATTTTGCAGGAGTATTTTCATTCTAATTCTGAAATCCTAACGCAGAGTATAAATGAATTTAATTTACCAGAAACCTACCCCTTAAATGTTTCTTTAAACTCAAGTAAGATATATCGTGAATTAAATTTTGAACCCCAACAAATTGAAAAATATATCAAATTAATAGTTAAAGAGTATATTAAAAATATTTATGCAAAGTAATTTTAAACTTTCTATAGATGATGACCAAAGCGTTCGCGAAGATTTAAACGCTAGATCTATTAGCTACTTTTCAAAGTCAAAATTAACATGTGTGACCGAAGATTTACTCGAAGAACTCAAAAACACTGCTCTCTCTAAAAAGAAAAATACTAGAATTCTTCTACACGAAGATCCTCAAAATCAAGTTCACGAAATGATTATTTTTCAACATTTCGGAAAGTTTTTTCCTCCTAAAAAACATCATAATAAAATGAAATCATTCAAAATTCATGAAGGTAAATTAGCTATTTTTGTCTTTAATGAAGATGGTTCTATTTTAGATCAAGTTAATCTGGGTGGAAATGGTAATTTAATGTATCGAGTTGAACCCGGATATTACCACATGGATATTCCAACTACCCCCCATGCTATCCACTTCGAAACGACAACAGGTCCATTTAATGGCGATTCTGACAACTTGATACCCGAATGGTTTTTAAACATCACCGATGATTTAGGTAAAAAAGTCTTCCACGACAACCTCATTAATAGTTATATCCAAAACCAATAATTTTGAATAATAAGTTTACTGAAAAAACTTCATCAGATGATATTAAGCTAAAATATACACCGACTGCTTACCGCTGATATCCACTAATACATTATTCAAAAGTGCTTTATTTCTCTTCTAAAAAAGCATGCTAAAAAAGATCAAGTATTTCGCGATTCATTTACAAAATATACTACCCCTTTATTTCCTTCTTGTTCAGGATTTTTATGCACTTTTTCGATTACTTTTTTCAAAATCATCAAGAAAAAATCAGACAACCTTTTTAATTAATCAGAGGAGTTGGGGATTCGGCCATCAACTTTTAGAATTACGATACGCTAGAAAAATAGCACAAAATTGCGACGCAACTATCTTGGCAACCAAAAATTTCGCAAATAAATTCCTACAACAAAAAATGACCGATGATTGTATGAAAACAGTAATTTTCAACTTTGAGTTTTCATACGAAATTGCAACCGCTCACATCGAGAAATCAAGAAAGCATTTAGATGTTGGTGGGTCTCCGAATGAAACAGCTTATCATGTTGCCCTAAAGTATAACTTTGTAAGTAAATTATTATCTGACTCTAACGCTGGATATCAAAGAATCTATGATACATTTCCTAATCATAGATTTTCTGACTTGCCAAAATTTTTTAACATTTCAGAAGAAAGATCCCTTTATAAAAAACTTAAAAATTGTGGAATTGACACAGATAATTGGTATTGTGTTTTGCACATTAGAAATGGCGGTGGATGGAGTAAGATTCGTGACACAAATCTAGAAACATATCATAAAGGTATAGATGAAATCATTAAGCAGGGCGGACAAGTACTGTTAACAGGAAATGATCTTTTTTCTAGGAATTCTAAAGAGCTACCTTATTTACCACACAATGCAAAATCCGACCTAAGGCTTTTTGCATTGGCAAAACAAAGAATGATGGTTGCTAGTTGCAGCGGTCCAGCCCACGCCTCCTTTCTTTTTGATATACCAGTGGTAACCACTAATAATATATTTTGGGAGTTCTTTACATGGTCTCACAAAGACTCATCATTACCGAAAATGATCCGTAGCAAAGCATCAGGTGAACTACTTAATCGAACTCAATATATGGAACTTAAAATTACGGATAAGTATTCAAACGAAGGTATACATTCTGATTACGAATCTGTAGAAAATACCAGTAATGAAATTTTTATCGCTATAAAAAATAAATTGGAAGAATTAAAAATCGCAGATTATTCTTCAAAAATATCACAAAAACCGTTCAGGGATAGTTTTGACGAAAGTTTTTACATCCATTCAACTTTTTCGAAAATTGATAATTCTTACTACGAAAAATATAAAAAAATATTCCAGAATTAATATAACTGGTACAATTTCTTTATTAGATCTCATTTAAATTAAATAGATACCTCATTTTAAAAGTTATAAATATAATAACATATACAACCTAATATAATTACAAATAC
>Ga0209223_10002917_pt1 | contig 16633 bp, 14 predicted proteins | sample COG_06_FD_184750 | JGI IMG/M metagenome (GOLD analysis project Ga0209223, IMG submission 184750) | Pelagic Microbial community sample from North Sea - COGITO 998_met_06 (SPAdes) (version 2) | ecosystem: Environmental > Aquatic > Marine > Neritic zone/Coastal water | place: Helgoland, sampling...
CTTCTCTGTGAAAATTCCTATTGTAGTTAAAAACTAGTAAGCTTTAACTTAATTATTGAGCATCTGTAGAAATCTGCAGGTGCTTTTTTTTGTTTAAGCCTTTATGAAGAAGTATTTTTATACAAATTTAAAACACCATGAACTTTAAAAGAACAATATACCTCTGTCTTGCATTAGTATTTACTTATTCAGCTAATGCTCAAATTAAAATGCCTCCTCCTAGTCCTACATTTGAATTGTCAGGTACTGTTGGGCTTTCAACAGTAAAGGTGGTGTATTCAAGGCCTAGTGCAAAAGGAAGAACAGTTTTTGGTGACCTTGTACCGTTCGATGAAGTATGGAGAACAGGTGCCAATGCTTCTACAAAGATTACATTTGGCGGTGATGTTAAAATCGAAGGCAATTCAGTACCAGCAGGTGAATATGCACTTTATTCCATTCCAGGAGAAGAAGAATCGACTATTATTATCAGTAAAAATTTAAGCTGGTGGGGTTCTATGGGTTATGATGCTAAAGATGACCTTGTAAGATTTAAAGTACCTACAAAGCACCCAAGTAGTATGTATGAATCATTCACGATGAGTTTTTCTGATTTCACAAGCGAATCAGCAATGCTCAATATGAAATGGGAACATACTAAAATGGCATTTACAATAATTAGCGAAGTTGATAAGTATGTTATGGCTGATATTAAAGCACAATTAATTGATGCAACGCCTTCAAATGCAGGCGTATATTATCAAGCCGCTGGATATTATTATGATCATAATGTCGATGATGAAATGGCATTAGATTGGGCGACAAAAGCAGTTGAAGGTAGTGGGGAAAACAAAAAGTATTGGGAAGTACATTTAACGGCCAAAATTTTAGCAAGATTAGGTAAGAAAAGCGATGCAATTGCTGCTGCGCAAGAATCTATGAAACTGGCTAAAGCTGGTGAAAACCCTGATTATGTTCGATTGAATGAAAAGCTGATAGATAGTTTAAATTAAAGTATACCACCTATTTAAATGAATAATAAATTCAGTTTATGAAAATAACCGCTTTAATCCTTTCCCTATTTTTTATTAGCGCAGTACCCACCAATAAGGAATACCGTTGGGGTCAAACTGGCCACCGTGTTGTTGGACATATTGCAGACGGAATGTTAAGCAAGAAGGCTACTAAACAAGTCAAAAGAGTGCTTGGATATGAGACACTTGCTGAAGTAAGCACCTGGATGGATGAAATCAAATCGGATCGAACTTATAGTTATGCAGGTAGCTGGCATTATACCACCATTCCTGATGGGCAAACTTATGCTACAGCTGAAAAGCAAGAGAATGGTGACATTATTTGGGCGATTGATAAAATTGTAACTGAGTTAAAATCAGGCTCACTCACACCAGAACAAGAAAGTACGAACCTTAAATTTTTGGTCCACCTTGTAGGTGATATTCATCAGCCCTTCCATGTTGGAAACGGGGAAGACCGCGGTGGGAATGATGTTAAAGTGAAATATTTTGGAAGCAATACCAACATTCATTCCGTTTGGGATAGCCGTATGATTGACGGCAAGCAGTACAGCTATACTGAATTGGCGAGCCGTGTAAACCATGCTACTAAATCAGAAATTAAAATTTTACAATCTGCTTCAGTCGAAGACTGGGCTATTGAATCTATGAGTTACAGAGCTAAGATGTATGATTTACCTGAAAATGGACAATTGAGCTATAGGTATGCATTTGATCATTTTGCCTTTGTTGAGAGAAGATTGATGGAAGCAGGTGTTAGACTTGCTGGCGTTATCAATGAAATTTACAAGTAAGCGTTAGTTATCAAACTGAGTCAGCCATGTCTTGGCTTTCTTCACTGAATTAAAAACTTCATAAGTAATTCCTTGTGACAAGAGGCTTGATGTCAATGCTACTAATTGCCGATTATTTCGATCCTCAGTAACATGTGCGTAGTATTTTAAGCCCATTTCCGATAATACTTTAATATGTGCTACATCTGTCCAATGTTTTAAATCGGCAAACTCACCAACTACCAGACGCGTGTCATTTAGGACTTTCGTGGTATTGGAGATTTCAAAAAGTTCAGCAAAAGCCAACGCTCCATTTTGAATATCAGTCAAAGTCAATTCACCATTGCAATTGACAACAACCCAATTGTTCTCAGTATCAAAATCTGCTTCGTAATAGACTTTATCAAATTGATTCCTTCTAGATTGCTGCATGGTTTTAAGGTAGCGTAAACCCCTAACACCAATTCTTTCAAAAAGATTTAATTAAAAGGAAATCATTTCATTTATCTGCCATCTATCATTCTACCAATGCCTCCAAGTACAGATCCTTCGCCTTTCGATGAACCACCAACTGAAGGCGCATGTTGTAATATTCTATCTGCTAATCGGGAAAACGGAAGGCTCTGTAGGTAAACCGTTCCGGTTCCTTGTAATGTGGCCAAAAACAGCCCTTCACCACCAAAGAACATCGAGCTTAAGTTGCCCGCACGTTCAATATCATAATTAATACCGTTTGAAAAGGCAACAATACATCCCGTATCAACTCTTATTGACTCACCATTCAATTCTCTTTTTACCACAGTGCCACCGGCATGTAAAAATGCGCGACCATCTCCTTCAAGCTTCTGAAGGATAAAACCCTCACCACCAAAAAAACCTGTACCTAGTTTCCTATTAAACGCAATGGTTACTTTAGTACCCAAAGCGGCGCATAAAAAAGCATCCTTCTGACAAGTAATCTCACCTCCAATAGATTGAAGGTTTAATGGAATAATCTTGCCAGGATACGGAGCAGCAAAAGTTACTTTTCTTTTACCATTCCCCGAATTCGTAAAATGCGTCATAAAGATAGATTCTCCTGTCAATGCCCTTTTCCCTACATCCATTAACTTCCCAAACATCCCTTTGTTCGGTTCAGAACCGTCGCCCATTTTGGCCTCAAAGGCAATGTTGTCTTCCATCCAATTCATAGCTCCTGCTTCTGCTATGACAGTTTCTTGCGGGTCCAATTCTACTTCAACCATTTGCATGTCATCGCCATACAATGTGTAATCAATTTCGTGTGATCTCATTTTTATATTTTACTTGGTCAGGTATTTTTTTGGTAATGGATAAGCTGCGTTCTCCCCCATCCATGTAACATTCAATATATACCAACGGTGGTCATCCTTCAAAAGTTGGATGCTATTAATACCCCTAGCAAACGGTTTCTCATCACTCAGGTTTCTTCGAGAATCATAAGTACTAAAGACATGCGTGATAGTGCCATAGTCTTCCACTACTCGATGTGTTTCTACTTCAAAAAAACCGTCTCTTTCCAAGCCTGCACCAGCAGTAGTTATATAATCATCAACCGTCCAATACCTAATTTGAATTTCACCCTGCTGATTCTTTCCTGTCGGTATTAATTTAGCGTTTTCATGGAATAAAGACCTCATCCTGTCCCAATCCCGCTTCTCTCCTTTTGGACCAGAAATCACGTCATAGAGCGCTGCTATTATATGATCCATTGAGTCAACATCTTTGGCCTTTGGCTCAGGGGATTGTGCACTAAGTCTAAACGCGAAAATGAATAACATTAACATTGTTGTAACCTGTTTCATAATTTTAATTTTAAGAAAAATAAAGGTTTAGGGCTTGGAATGACAATTCATTCTTGCTTTGTTTTCTTCTGAAAACCTGAAAGAATTTGTCCAAAAAAGCTTTTGGGATACTGAGTAACACCCGGAAATCCTAAGCGTATGTCTTTACCGCTATGAGGTATATAATTGGTATTGAATATATAATCCCAAACGCTTAAGGTAATACCAAAATTCACACCGTTCTTTTTATCTTCTGGCAAATCATAAGCATGGTGCCACATGTGCATGTTAGGGTTGTTGAATAGGTACTTTAATGGCCCAATATTTACTTTAATATTCGCATGATTCCAATGCCCAACGGCCAAGGTAAAAAGGTGAACAAAAAAGAAGTCTTCAATTCCGAATCCAATCATGGCCAGAGGAATGTACTCAATGGTTCTATACACTAAGGTTTCCATCCAATGGTACCTCAGGTGTGCAGCAAAGCCCATTTCTTCGACTGAATGATGCACTTTATGAAAGCGCCATAAGAAAGGGCTGGCATGGAGTAATCGATGTATCCACCATTGTACAAAATCTCTTACAACAAAAAGCAATAATAACTGCGCAATAACAGGCCACGCGCCAACCTTGATTGCTACCAAGTTTTGAAGCCCAAACGACCCTAGGAAATCATTAAAAACGTTGACTACCACATCCGACATTGCATTAAAAATGAGCAATGAAAACAAGAAGAAGTTGAAGAACATGTAAAATGCGTCTAGCCAAAAATCTTTTCGGAATTTGGCTTGATTTTCACGCCAAGGCCGCATCCATTCCCAAGCAAAAAAGAAAAGAGAAATAGTGATTAATAACCAAAAGTAGTTTTGCCATATAGGCTTATAGTCATATTGAAAAGTGACCTCTTGCCATAGGTAGTTAGCATAACCTTGATAAGCGTTCGATATTATTTCCCAATAGTTATTCATTCTTATTATTAGATTCCGAAATTAGCAGTTTTCAACTAACCACTGATGTAACGAATCAACCTTTATCAAAATAAGGGTTTTATTAAGACGTATATAATCTTTGCTTTGAAGCTACACTACAAGAATGATTAAACAATCCAACATGAACATATTTTTTAAAACATTTTTACTCTTGCTCACAGTTGTAGTCCTGCTTTCCTCCAACTATGATGTAATGGCACAACGCTCCAAAAGAAAAGCGAAGCAAGAAGCAGTTCCTACAGAAAAACCTGTTGAAAAAACAAAACCTAAAAAGACATACGAATCCTTATTAAAAGGGTTAGAAATTGACGAAGGTATTTTCAAAATTTATCAGGACGACAAAAAGTTGATGTTTGAAATTCCTAGTAAGGAATTGGGGTTAGACATGTTAATGATCACAAGAGTGGTTGCTGTTCCTGAAAACTACAGTGGATTTAGTCCAGGTGGTACAAAAATCATAGAGCAAGTAGTAAGGTGGGAGAAATTCAATGACCAGATCTTACTAAAGAAAGTTTCATTTAATAATGTTGCCGACAGTACCGATGCCATTTTTAAATCTGTGGTGAAGAATAATTTCTCACCAATTATAGGTGCTTTTAAGATTCAAGGAGAGCCTGAGGATTCAGCTGCTTACCTGATTGATGTAACCAATTTTTATAAGAAGGACACTAAGGCAATTAGTGGTATTGCAGCCCGACTAAGAACGCAATACCAAGTAAGGAGGTTAGACGAGACCAAAAGTTTTATTGAGTCAGCAAAGAGTTTTCCAATCAATACTGAAGTAAGACAAATAATGACTTATGAAGCTGGTAGGCCTCCTTCCAATGCTAATACAGGATTGATATCAGTTAAAGTGAGCCAGTCGATGATTAAGTTGCCTGAAGACAAAATGATGCCCAGGATCAAGGATAATCGTGTTGGGTACTTTTCTTTAAGTAACATTGATTTTAGCTCAGACAAGTTAAAAGGAGATCAAAAGACTTATATCAAGCGCTGGAGATTAGAGCCAAAAGACAAGGAGGCTTACGCGCGAGGAGAATTAGTAGAACCTATTAAGCCCATTGTTTACTACTTGGATCCAGCTACACCAGAGAAATTCGTAAAATGGTTCAAATTAGGGATCGAAGATTGGCAAACTACATTTGAGACTGCGGGCTTTAAAAATGCCATCATTGCAAAGGAAGCACCAACAAAAGAAGAAGATCCTGATTGGAGTCCTGAAGATGCGCGCTATTCAACAGTACGTTATATCGCAAGTATGGTAAGGAATGCAACAGGACCAAGTACTTCAGATCCACGGACTGGTGAGATTATTGAAAGTGATATAAAATGGTTTCATAACCACCTTCGTTCGTATAGAAATTGGTACTTGATTCAAACTGGAGCTTCAAACCCAAAAGCGCGGACCTTAGATACACCTGAAGAAGAGATTGGTGAGATGATGCGTCAAGTGATTGCACACGAAATCGGCCATGCTTTAGGATTGCCACACAATATGAAGTCCTCTTCGGCTTATCCGGTCGAATCAATGAGAGATCCTGATTTCACTACAAAATATGGTGTTGCTCCAACTATCATGGATTATGCAAGGGTCAATTATATCGCACAACCTGGTGATGGTGTAACGAGGTATATAAGACAGATTGGGCCTTATGATCACTATTCGATCAATTGGGGATATCGTTACTTACCAAACGCAAACACTCCAGAAGAAGAACTCACTACACTTAGGAAATGGATCAGCGATGCTTCAGGTGACCGCATGCTACGTTTTGGTGGTGGCAGCAGGGCTAACCCAGAAGAACAAACTGAAGACCTTGGTGACAATTCAATGAAGGCCAGTGCTTATGGCATGGAAAACATCAAAAAGGTAATCCCCAATTTATTAGACTGGACCACAAAGGATGGTGAGGACTATAGCGACACTCAAGAAATTTATGGAGAAGTAATCTCTCAATGGAGAAGGTTTACAGGACACGTTGTGACTAATATTGGTGGCATTACTGAAAACCTTAAATCTTCCGATCAAGAAGGAGCAGTTTACGAGGTAGTTCCTGAAAGCCAACAAATTGAAGCAATGAACTGGATGCATAAATATGCATTTGCCACGCCGCATTGGCTTTTGGATGAAGCGTTACTTCGAAAAATTGAAGAATACGGTGCCATTGAAAGAATAAGAAGAACACAAGCTGGATTCGTAAATAGCACCCTCGATCCTACGCGAATGCAACGCTTGATTGAGGCTGAAGCATTTAAAGGCAGGAACACCTATACCATTTATCAACTTGTAGGTGACTTAAGAAAAGGACTGTTTTCTGAACTTAACACGGGGCAAGAAATTGATACCTATAGAAGAAATATTCAACGTGCCTATATTGCTCGTTTAGAATACCTTATGACTAATGAAGCATCTTCTTTTCTGAGCAGGGATGTGAACATAGGGCTTTCAGATATCAGGCCTGTGGTAAAATCAGAACTAAAAACATTGAATAATCAGCTAAAGGCTGCATTGCCAAAGTACAGCTCAAGGGCTAGCCGTATTCACATAGAAGATGCCTTGGACAGAATAGATAAAATACTTAACCCAAAGTAAATTTAATGGAGGCATTTTTCAATAATTGCCTCCATTAAAATCAGTTATTACCTTTCGTCAATTTCGGCTTTGATATAGGCTGAACAATACGTTATATTAACGTTTTAATTTTATAAACAACCCAAATCATTTAGAATGAAGATAGAACGAAAAACGATTTTTCGTCTGATGCTAATTCTTCCATTTTTGTTTGGCACACTAGCAATCAATGCACAGAGTGACCATACGGGAAAATCAGCAGCAACCAGAACTTATGCTATTACTAATGCGAGCATAGTACAATCACCTGGCGCTGTTATGGAAGGAGGAACAATTGTTGTTAAAAACGGACTTATCAGTGCTGTTGGCAAGAATGTAAGTATACCAGACGATGCACAAGTACTAGACGGTACTGGAATGTATGTCTATGCTGGATTTATTGACGGAATGTCAAACGTAGGTACTAAAAGACCTAAGGCGATGGAAAGACCAAGCAACCTCTTTACGCCTGACCCTCCTAACGATTATGCCGGTATCACACCTGAAAGACATGTTGTTGATCAGATTGATGTTGCGAGCAGTACAATCGGAGACTTAAGAAAAGCAGGTTTCACAATTGCGCACACTGTGCCTTATGGAAGAATGCTTCCTGGTTCTGGTGCATTGATCTTTCTTGCAGACAAAGACCATCCAGACGACATCATCTTAGCAGAAAACGTTGCAATGTTCTCTCAGTTCGTAGGAGCACCAGGTGCCTATCCAGGAAATATCTTGGGCATAATGGCTAAATGGAGAAATATTTATAGGAATGCTGACAACTCTATGCAGCATACGATGATGTATGCTGAAAACCCTAGTGGTTTGACAAGACCTAACAGAGACCGTACACTCGAAGCATTTTTCCCTGTTGTAGCTGGTCAAAAACCTGTCTACTTCAATACTCAGAACATGCTTGATGTAAGAAGGGCAATGCGTTTACAAAATGACCTTGGATTTAAAATTGCAGTAGGAAATATAAAGCAAGGATGGGAATTGGCTGATGAACTAAAGCAAAAAGGCGCTCAAGTTTACTTGTCAATGGACCTTCCTGATGCGCCTAAACCAAGTAAGTCTGAAGATAAATCTGAAGAGGTAATTGCTTTGGAAGCTAGAAGAATGGACTTCTATAAGAAGTATGTTTCTCAAGCTGCGACTTACCAAGCTGCAGGTGTTCAATTTGGATTTTCAACCATGGGCACAAGAGGTAACAAAGTTAAGACGCACATGATGACAATGATTGAGAATGGCTTGAATGCTGATGATGCGCTTGCCGCATTAACAACTAGCCCTGCCGCATTATTGGGAATCGATAAAGTAGCTGGAACCGCTGAAGTAGGAAAGCTAGGTAACTTAGTTGTGACTACTGGTCCTTATTTCGAGAAGAAGTCTCAAGTAAGGTATGTTTTCGTTGATGGTGATAAATATGACTATGAGATTAAAGATGATAAAAAGAAGGGTGCTGAAGTAACAGATGAACCTGCTGCAGACACTTCCAATGAGCCGCTCTTAGGTTCTTGGACTTATAACTTTACTACGCCTCAAGGAGATCAAGGTGGTAAAATGATTATTAAGAAAGAAGGTGATTTGTACAGTGGCGTTATGACTAGTGATGATGGTAGCCCTGATACCGATATGGAAGACATTAGTTTCCGTGACGGCACCTTATCATTCAGTTTTTCTGTTGACGGAGGCGGTCAGACGATAGAAATTCTTGTAACAGGTACTGTCACAGGGAAAAGCTATGACGCACAAGCATCAGTAGAAGCATTTAATGTTTCATTCGAACTTTCTGCCACTAAAGACGATGGTCGCTAGATTTTAAAAATTAAGAAATGAAAAGAAATATATTCATAATCGGTCTTTTGTTCATAACCGCCTCTTTAGTGCAGGCGCAGACGGCTAAAGGTGACGTTCTCATAAAGAATGGGACAGTCTTAACGATAACAGATGGTACGCAAGAGAACACGGACGTTCTTATTCAAAAAGGTAAAATTACCAAAGTTGGTAAGGGCCTTAGGACACCCAATGGTGTAACAGAAGTGGATGCAACAGGTAAATTTGTTATGCCTGGCATCCTAGATGCACACTCTCACATTGCAGGTAGTGCTATTAATGAAGGTACTAGTCAAGTAACTGCCGAAGTAAGCATGGAAGATGTTGTGAATCCATTAGATGTTGGGATTTACAGAGCATTAGCTGGTGGTGTAACAACAATTCACTTGATGCATGGTTCTGCCAATGTAATTGGTGGTCAGAATGAAACCATGAAGCTAAGGTACGGAAGTACTAACCCTGATGATTTGAGATTTGAAGGAGCTCCTAGAACAATCAAATTTGCGTTAGGAGAAAACCCAACACGTGGTGGTCGTTCAAGAGGAATTCAGCCTCAGAGTAGAATGGGTGTTGAAGCCATGTTGAGAAACTCATTTTCTGACGCTAAAGTTTATAGAACTAAATGGAATGCATACAATGCGAACAAGAGCACTAGAAAAGTAGCACCGGAGTATGATTTAAGAATGGAGACTTTAGTTGACATCCTTGAAGGTGAAGTATTGGTGCATTGTCACTCTTATAGGGCTGATGAGATTTACATGTTAATGAAAGTATTTTCAGATTTTGGTATTCCAAAATTAACTTTCCAGCATGCTAACGAAGCTTATAAGGTAGCACCTGAATTGGCTGCTTTTGGTGCATCTGCCTCGGTATTTGCTGATTGGTGGGCATATAAGTTAGAAGTATACTACTCTACTGCATACAACGCGGCTATTCTTACAAAGAATGGTGTAACAACTTCTATCAATTCTGATTCTGGTGAATTAGTTAGACACCTATTTCATGAAGCAGCTAAGACACAGAAGTATGGTGACTTAACTGATAATGAAGCATTGGCATTGATAACACTGAACCCAGCTAAGCAATTAGGCATAGATAACAGAGTTGGTTCAATTGAAACAGGCAAAGATGGTGACATCGCAATTTTCGATGCACATCCCCTATCTACCTATGCAATTCCTCAAATGACATTCATTGATGGAGTGAAGTATTTTGATAGAGCAAATGACAAGAACGATCAACGACTTTATATTAATCCTGAAGAAACAATTCAGGAAGTGATGATTTTCGATAGAGAATCTCAACACCGTTGTATGGAAGATGCTCAGACTTTAAGTTTTAGCGATTTGTTTTCTAACAAGAAATAATAAGAATTATGAAAAAATTACTAACCATAATATTCGCAATTGCGTTGCTCCCTATGCTTTCAACAGCACAGGAAGATGACAAAGTAATGAAAGCGCGAGGTGGAAAATTCGCCTTGACTAACGCTAAAATTTACACTGTTACTAATGGCATCATTGAGAACGGAACAATTATCATCAATAATGGTCTTATTGAGGCTGTTGGTGCTAATATCTCTATTCCTGCTGATGCTGAGGTATTCGATTATGAGGGCAGAGAGATCTACCCAGGCATGGTCGATTCAGGAACTCAATTAGGTATCAAGGAAATCGGCAGTATAGCTGAAGCACAAGATTCAAGAGAGTTTGGACAGATTACGCCACAAATGCAAGCGCTTAGTGCTATTAATCCAAATTCTGTAGCAATACCTGTTACAAGAGTAAGCGGTGTAACTACGGTGCTTACAGCACCAACAGGAGGAATATTGCCTGGTACTGCCGCAACAGTGAATTTATTTGGATATACTCCAGATCAAATGTTTGCAGGGAATAAAGCCATGATTATGAACTTCCCTTCTACGGCCAGAAGAGGTAGAAGAAGAAGACCACAGTCTCCTGAGGATGCTAAGAAGGCAATGGAAAAAGCTTTAAAAACTGTTAATGACACTTGGGACAAAGCAGAATTGTATGCTAAAATTCAAGGATCAGACGAAGCTCGTTTTTACCCTGAGATGGAAGCACTTGCTAAGGTTGTTAATGGTGAATTAGCACTATACATTGAAGCAAACGCTGCTAAAGACATCCAAAATGCAATTGCATGGGTAGCAGAGCGTGGTTACAAAAACGTTGTCCTTACAGGCGTTGCTGAAGGATGGAGAGTTGCGGATGAAATTGCAGCAGCTGGTTTGCCAGTTATCGCTGGCCCTGTTCAATCTCTTCCAACTAGACAATCTGATCGTTATGATTTGGCATATGCCAATCCCGGTGCTATGGCAAAAGCAGGAGTTAAAGTAGCCATCAGAACTGGTGATACTGAAAACTCTAGAAACCTTCCGTACCATGCCGGCTTTGCTGCTGCTTATGGCATGGGAAGAGAAGAAGCTTTGAAGGCTATCACTATCAATGCTGCTGAAATCATGGGCATATCTGACCAAATTGGTTCAATTGAAGTTGGTAAAAAGGCCAACATCTTTGTATCAACAGGTGATCCATTCGAAACATCTACAAAAATATTAGATGTATACATCGATGGATACAAAATCCCAATGACGAGTAGACAAATCAGACTTTATGATGAATTCTTGAATAGAACTCCAGGTGTTGAAAAAACAAATCCTGCCATTGACATCAAGAAGAAATAGTCTTTATCTATAAAAACATTAAAAAGGCAATCCATATGGATTGCCTTTTTTGTTATCTAAGGGTTTGCTCAAAATTATTTCGAGTTAATCAACTATTTTTGCAAATCTTGTGTTAAGCAAGTTCAGGAATAAAAACATGGCAAAAAGAGTAGTTGTAGGACTTTCAGGAGGTGTCGATTCAAGTGTCACAGCGCATTTGCTTATGAAGCAAGGTTATGAGGTGATCGGCATGTTCATGCGTAATTGGGTGGATGATTCTGTTATTATTAGTGAAGAATGCCCATGGGTAGAAGACAGTAATGATGCATTGGCTGTAGCCGAAAAATTAGGCATCCCCTTTCATGTGATTGACTTAAGTACTGAATACAAAGAGCGCATTGTAGACTACATGTTTACTGAATATAAAAAAGGCAGAACACCCAACCCTGACATTCTTTGTAACCGTGAAGTTAAGTTTGATATCTTCCTAAAAGCTGCATTAAAGCTTAAAGCAGATTTTGTTGCTACTGGTCATTATTGCCAAAAAGAAACGATCAATGTAGAAGGTAAGGACACCCACCGACTACTAGCAGGTGCCGACAAGAACAAAGACCAGAGCTATTTCCTTTGTCAGCTCAATCAAGAGCAACTTTCAAGGGCGCTCTTCCCTATTGGCCATTTACAAAAGCCTGAGGTTAGAAAAATTGCCAAAGAACTAGACCTTATCACTGCAGATAAAAGAGATTCTCAGGGACTCTGTTTTATAGGGAAAGTAAGAATACCGGAATTTTTGCAGCAACAATTAGCTCCTAAAACAGGAGAAATTCGTGAACTTGAAGTAAACGCTAGTAACTTTGATCGTTACCATGCCGCAGCACTTCCCACTTTTAATTCAGAAGCTGAACGCTTAAATTTTCTTACACAGCCTTATGAATATTTTCCGACCGATGGTGAAATAGTTGGAGAACATAATGGTGCGCAATACTTTACGATTGGTCAAAGAAAAGGCCTAGGAGTAGGAGGAAAAGTTGAACCCCTTTTTGTAATTGAAAAAGACACCGAGAACAATGTGATTTATACTGGCCAAGGTGAACACCATCCTGGGTTATTAAGGAAAGGACTCTTCGTCAAAAATGAAGACATTCATTGGATCCGTGAAGACCTTGCGTTGAAGAATGGGGAGTCTAGAAAATACTTGACCAGAATCAGGTACAGACAGCCATTAGAGAAAGGCGAATTATTCATGCAAGAAAATGGGCTATATGTGATTTTTGATGAACACCAAAAAGGTATTGCGCCGGGTCAATTTGTTGCGTGGTATGACGGAGAAGAACTCATTGGGTCAGGAGAAATAGCCTAATTCAGTCCTTTTTCGCAAAAGCGTGCTTATTAATTAAACCTTTTTGTTTTTAATTCATCAAATACGCGAATAACAAAAAAAGATGAAAAGGAAACATATAATTATAGCATTAATGCTCGTGGTGAGTGCTGTGTACCTACAAGCCCAAGGAGGTGGACAACGTGGCCAAAGAGCTGATCCAAAAGAAGTGGCTAAGAAAACCACTGATACATGGCAAGAAGAATTCGGTCTTTCAGATGATCAGCACAAAAAAGTGTATGACATTTTGATCAAGGCTTCTGAAGAAAGAAACAAGACCATGGCGGCGCTAAGAAGCGGTGGTCAGCCTGATCGTACTGAGATACAAAAAGCATTTGCAGAATTAACCGCTAAAACAGATGAATCGTTGAAAAAAGTATTTACAAAGACCCAATGGCCGATGTATGAGAAATGGAAAAAAGACAATCCACCTCAACAAAGAGGCCGCCGTGGTGGGAATTAATCAGAAAAAAGGAATAAAAAAAGGGCTACTACTTAGTAGCCCTTTTTTTATTCATACCTCAGTGCTACAATTGGGTTCTTTCTGGCCGCTCTTTGTGCCTGAATTGCAATCGTACCCAACGCCACTAGAATCAACACAACTGCTGGTAAGATGAATAAGAACCAGCTTACTGCTATCCTACTTGCATAACCATTTAACCATTCTTCCATCCCGTAATAGGACACTGGTATGGCCAACAAAATGGCGATGCCTATAAGTTTTAAAAAATTTCTAGAGAACAGTCTAATGATCTCAGATGGGGTTGCTCCTAACACTTTTCTTACACCAATTTCCTTCATTCGTTGTTGCACTTCAAACAAGACCAATCCAAATAATCCTAGTACAGAAATGAAGATCGCAAAACCGGCGAAAGTGCCAAAGACTTGACCAAACTGCTGGTCCGCCTTGTACTGTTGATTGAATTGCTCATCAAGAAAATAGTAATCAAAATCGCTTTCAGGGTGGATTTGGGTATAAGTACTTTGTACTTCTGAAAGGATTCGTTTGTAGGATATCTCTGGAGCTGTACCACCATTTACTTTAATAGAAAGGTAAGATCCATTGATACCATACTTATCGTAAAAGATGATGGTCGGATCAACGGTGGACTTTAATGAGTGATGGTTATAATCCTCAATTACACCATTAACATAAAATATGCTACCCCAACGATTTACCCTTTTGCCTACCGCTTGCTCATTGCTTTCAAAGCCTAAAAGACGCCTTGCAGATTCATTTACTAAAATTCCTTTAAAGGTATATTTTGAACTATCCTGCAGCTGTTCTAAATTCTCATCAAAACCACGCCCTGCCAGTACATTAAACTCAAAAGTTGGGATAAAATCTGCATCAGCCGAATAGAAATAATAATTCGCTCCTCCTTTATCTTGTTTATCCATGGAGTAAATACTCGTAGTTGTACTCATGTCAATGGTCCCTTGCCCAAACAATGTATGACTATAGCTGACATTTTCGACTGCAGACAGGTTCAACAATTCAGACTTGAATGTCCTTCTTTTTAGCTCTTGATCGTCATTATCACCCAACACAATTGGGGATTTGATAACGATAGTTTGATCAATATTAATCCCAAGTTCTTGCGACCTCATGTGGTTGATCTGACGGTAGATGGTCATTGTTCCCACGAGTAATAGCATCGTCATCACAAATTGAAACACCACTAAACCTTTCCTAAGTATGATTCCACTGCTAGAGTCTTTGAAACGGCCTGTTAAGACCTTTAGCGGCTTGTAACTAGACAGCACAAGTGATGGATATATTCCAGCAGCCAAAGAACCAAAGATGAAAAGGCCTACTAACTGAAGTAATAAGCTATTATCATTCAAAAAATTGAACTCCAATGCTACCCCAGACATGTTATTAAATATTGGTAAAACCCCTTGAATACAGGTGATAGTCAATATCATTGCAAGAAGGTTGATCAATAGTGATTCGGTCAAGAAGTGCTTGATCAAAGCTGCTTTACTAGAACCAAGTACTTTTCTTACACCAACTTCTTTACCACGGTCTAATGCACGGGCCGTAGCCAAATTGATATAATTCACCCAAGCGATGATCATAACAAAAGCCGCAACACCTAAAAGTATCCTTACTATATCATAACTGCCATTTGGCTGCGCTTCAAAGGTCTTATCTGATTTAAGGTGGATGTCTGTTAATTTTTGAATAGCTAGTTTTTCATCAATGTCATTTGTCCTATTGACAAATTCTTTATTAAACCTGTCAACAAATGATTGTTGTGTCAAGTTTGCTCCATTGGAACGTAAATACATGAACTCATTATTACCGTTCCAGTTATCCCGTTCCCAACCTAAGTACTCCACTCCTGATGCCCAAGAAATAAGCATGTCAAAACCTAAGTGCATATTCTCTGGAACATCTTCAAAAACTCCCGTGACAAGCATTTCAACTTTACCACCTCCAGGTATCACAGTAATTGTTTGCCCAACAGGGTCTTCATCGCCAAAGTATTTTTTAGCCGTAGTCGCACTAAGTAAAATCCTATCTGAAACCTCTAAGGCTGTTGCTGGGTCGCCCTGCAAGAGTTTCCAATCGAAAACCCTAAGCCACCCTGGAGAAGCGAAATACGCCCTGTCTTCATTGAAGGAAACAGTTTCTTTCTGTAACAGCAAGCGACCAATGTGACGTACCATGGCAAAGTCTTCAACTTCAGGAAAAGTCTCCACTGCCATCGGCCCCACTGCAGGGTAACACTGAGCGTCTTGAACTTGAAGAGCACCGCCATCATATAAATCTACTGATACACGATAGGTATCGGAGCTGTTAGGATGAGATTTATCGTAACTAAGCTGGTAACGTGCATACGTCAATATGAGTATTGAAACCGTCATACCAACTGTCAGACCAAGGACATTGATCAAGGTAAATACCTTTTTCTTTTTGAAATTACGTAGCGCTAGAAGTATGTTGTTTCGAATCATAGTTTACCCATTAATGTACCTCCTAAGACAATCGCATTGCCAGTTAGGTTCATCCCTTAATTATAGTCATTTATATCTTTCCGTCCTTTTTGATTGAAGTGTCATTATATTCAGATTTAAAGGGGAAATCAATTTCTGAAATAGACGCTTTCATTAAGTTTATAAAAGGAAGGTTTTGTGATCGTGATTTATTCACATTAAGGCGCATAGAAACGTCCATAATACCAGAATCAATCTCCATATCGTCTGTCTTAAACTTAGTCTGATAAAGTGCATAAATTTGATCATCATGAGTGTGGAAACTGTCATAACTATATTCATCATAAATGGACAAATTCAACACTAAACAAAATGCAATCACCGGTGATAAATTTACCAATTTGATAATACCGTACATTTGCATTTTTGAAAATATTCTTAAGGTCATTTAGAGGTTATTTCTGAGTATGCTAATCATAATTGAGACACGAATGCTACTCATGTGTCTATAACTGTGCCGAAAACATAACTACCTAAAATTCAATCATTTCTGAATTTATGGTCACCATTCAAATCATAATTTGTTTCATATTGACACAAATACTTGT
>Ga0209223_10002923_pt1 | contig 16615 bp, 17 predicted proteins | sample COG_06_FD_184750 | JGI IMG/M metagenome (GOLD analysis project Ga0209223, IMG submission 184750) | Pelagic Microbial community sample from North Sea - COGITO 998_met_06 (SPAdes) (version 2) | ecosystem: Environmental > Aquatic > Marine > Neritic zone/Coastal water | place: Helgoland, sampling...
TTCTTCCATACCTTAAAAACTGAACTTACCAACCATTATCAATTTAAAAATAAACAGGAGGCTAAAAATATAATATTTGAATATATCGAGGTTTTTTATAATCGAATTCGGATTCACTCTGCTAATAATTATTTAGCACCAGTGGAGTTTGAAAAAGTTAATAGAAAATCTTTAAAATCTGCTTAATTTAGTGTCCGAAAAAAGGTTGACAGATCAGAATAACGCCGTGACATTTTAAAATTGATCTACGGCTTTTAAAATTCAAAAATATTTTACCAAAGATTTAATTAAAAATGCTTTTGTTATAATTGTGCTTTCATATTACTAGACATAGTCCAAGTAACAACTTGCCTTGAATAAAGATCAGTTACTGTTGCTAAATAAAGCCACTCCTACTTAGTAGAAATATAATACCAAGTCCCATATATAACCCCATATAGCTACTTCGTCTTTTAAGCTAAAAACCACTCTTGTCTATTTGTAAAATATATCCTTCTTAAGGTAGATTAATCTCTATTGAAAATTTTTAATAATCGCAAGGCATCGATCTTTGAGTGATTGTTGGTATTTTTTGATCTTACTATCGGTATTTTTTTGACAAATATTAATATAATGCTCTCTTAGTTTAGTTAACTCAAATCTGGCATAAAGATTCTTATTGGAATTTATTAATCCTTGTTTTGTTGATTCAATTTGCTGCGAGTCGCTATTTTGTATTTCTTTATCTTTTTGCTCTGTCTCGGAGTTGAATTGTGATATATCTCCTATGCCAAGAGCTATGAAATCATTTTTATTGTAATAATCTGATCTTGAGTTAATTTTTTTTAACCTAGATTCATTATCCTCCACATCTTTGGACATTTCGTTTGGGAATCTTAAAAAGGCTTGTCTTTGGCAGGTTATTTTATTTTCTACCTCTTTATGGAATTTCTTTTTATTTATGCCAAGTAGGCATTTATCCATATTGTCATAGGCAATGGTACAGTTTTTAAATTCTTCGCTGGCAATCTTATATTTTACGCATTCAGGATATTGCTCTTGAGCTTTCTTGAATTGTTCAATTTTTTTATCAATTGCTTGATCAATAGCAAAGCTAGTATTGTATTTGCCGTGTTTGTATTTTAAGTAATCAGCTTTTCTAAATGGCGGTATAGCAAATCTTTCCTCGATCAAAATTTTGCGACAAGCAAAATATTCATCAACTTTTACTTGATTATCGGTGCTAAGATCAAAGCCCATTTTTAGGCATTGACGATGCTCTATATTTTCTATCTCAATACTGGCATTTTCCAGCAATGATTCCGGTGATAATGCAAGTTTTGCAGATATTTTGCTAGCTAGGTCATTGATACTTTGGTTATGATTTTGATCTTCTGGTGTTGAAATCTCAGTTTTAAAGCGAAATTTCGCAGCGGAGAGTCGGCAGCGCCAGTATTTTTGACTTTGCTTAGAATTTTTATTGCCGTAATTTATATTTAAAGAGTTACAAAAATCATGATCAACCTTCTCAAGGCTTCTAATTTTAGGAATTGTCGATAATATATATGATGATTTTGTGTTTTTGCTAAAATTATTGCATGAAAAAAGACTAGTACTAGCAAATGCTATAAAAAATATTGCGATTTGTTTAATCATGGCATAGTACCAATTGTTACGAAGATATTTTTTTGCTAAAAACCCAAAAAGTCTTGAAATATATAAATATATTATTCTTATTTTTTACCATTTCTATCTTTAAAATGTTTATAAATTTAACTAAAGATAAGGTCTTTTTATTATAAATCTTTTAACAAAAATTAATTTTTAAATGCAATTGATTGTTGGCCTTGGTAATGTGGGTAAGAAATACAACAAAACTCGCCATAATTTTGGATTTATGTTGGCAGATTTGTTGCATGATAATTATAATTTTAATAATTGGCAAAGTAAATTTGATGGTGAAATTGCTAAGGGAAAAATTGAAGGTTATGATTGCCTTATTTTAAAACCGCATACATTTATGAATTTATCTGGTTTATCAGTTATGAAAGTTATGTCTTTTTATAAAATCAAACCAGAAAAATTAACAATATTGCATGATGATATTGATATAGATATTGGGAGAATAAAAATAAAAGTTGGAGGTGGGAATGGTGGTCACAACGGACTAAAATCGATAGACAAAGCAATTGGCAGTAATTATAAAAGACTCAGGCTTGGAGTTGGGCGCTCAAAAGTTGAAAATATCGACTCTGCCAATCATGTACTAGGAAAGTTTGATAATGATGAGATTATGTTAGTGGATTATGTGAATAAAAAAATTTCTAATCTATTTTTATTGATACTAAAAGACGAGAATATTGATTTTATGAATAAATTTTATTTGTAGGTTAGTTATGCTAATCAGCTTTTGCAACACAATCAAGCATTACAAAAGCTGATAATTTATAAATTAAGATAATTCTTCAAGATATTTTTGATAAGCAGCTTCACCCATCATATCTTCTAAAGATGAGTCATCAACAACTTTTACTTTAGCAATCCAGCCATTTTCATAAGATGAATTATTAATTAATTCTGGCTCACTATTTAGATTTTCATTAACTTCTAAAACTTCACCCGATATTGGCAAATAAACGTCGCTGGCAGATTTTGAAGATTCAACAACCGCAAAAGCATCACCTTTATTATAAGCAGCGCTAATTTCTGGCAATTCAACATAAACCAGCTCACCTAGAGCATCAGCGGCATATTGGGATATTCCAACAGTTGCAACATTGTCTTCAATCTTTACCCATTCGTGATCTTTTGTAAATTTCATAATTTTATTAAGTTTTAAGTTATTTATATTTGTTAGTTTATTTTTTTGCTGTTTTTGTTTTGGCTTGCAGAAAAGTTGGTGAAGTGATTTCAGCTTTTATTTGACGATTTCTAACCTCAACAAAAACCTCATCACCAATTTTAGCTTCTGTTGTTTTAAAATAGCCTTGTCCAATCGATGTCTTTAGGGTTGGAGAAAATCCTCCACTAGTTAGTTTTCCAATAGTTTTATTGTCTTTAATAACATTAAAACCTTCTCGTGCAACGCCACGATCTAGCAATTTAACGCCAAGGCGTTTTTTATCACAGCCATTGGCTTTTTGCGGTATAATATGATTGCAGCCAATAAAATTGTCATTGGTTTTACTAACCACCCAAGATAATCCGGCTTCAATTGGAGAAGTTTCATCACTTAGATCATGACCATAAAGCGGATAGCCCATTTCTAGGCGAAGTGAGTCACGAGCACCAAGTCCAATTGGCTCTATTTCATTAAAATTTGATAAATCTAGCCAAAATTTTTCAGCATCATTATTGGCAATGCTAACTTCAAAACCATCTTCACCGGTGTAGCCAACGCGACTAACAAATATTTGTGATTTGTTAGATTTTAATGTGCAGATTTGAAGATTCATGTAGGGCAAGTCAGAAATATTTTCATTTATAAGCTGACTTAAAATATTTTCTGAATCTTGGCCCTGAATAGCAATTAATGATTTTTCAGTTAATTCTTCAAATTCAATGTTTTGTGGTATTTGGCTTTGAATCCATTTTATATCTTTTTCTTTACAAGCGGCGTTAAGAACGATAAAAAATTTATTTTGATTTATTTTTGTAATAATTAAATCATCAATTATTCCACCTTTTTCATTGGTTAAGACAGTGTATTTTGCAAGATATTCCTTGCTGATAATGAAATTAGATGGGGTTATTTTTGATAAAAATTCAGCACAATTTTCACCTTCAACAATAAATTGACCCATATGAGAAACATCAAAAATGCCAACATTACCGTTGCGCACCCACTCATGCTCTTTTAACATACCCAGTGGATATTGAATTGGCATTTCATAGCCAGCGAACTCAACCATTTTGGCTTTTTGTTGCTTGTGGGCATTGTTTAAGGCGGTTTGCTTCATTTTTTGATTTTAAAAGTTTTTTAATATGAATTAGTTATTCAACAAGAGGTGCTGTTGGAGTTTTTACTTTTTGTTTTTGTTGCTCCTGTTTTTTTATAGCTTCATCAAGTCGCAGATTGATATCATCATTTTTATTTTTAGAGATAGCGGTTAGCACCAAGCAATTAAGCATAAAAATGAATATCAAAACAGAAGTGATTTTTACCAAAGTACTGGCTGCAGCCTTGCCAGACATGATAGATCCTGCAGAACTGCTTGATCCCCCAATTCCACCTAAAGAGTCGCTACCAGACCTTTGAACTAAAACCAGGATTATCAAGACAATTGCAACAATTATTTGTAGCGTTAATAAAGCTATTTGAATATTATCCATTTGTGATTTATATATAAATTGAATTGTGAGATTTTGGATTAAAAATTTTATCTAACAAGTATAAATTTAGTGATATGAGCTTTGAAATTAATGATTTATTGAAGAAAATTAATATTTCTAAAGATGGTGATAATTTTTTTATTGAATCGGCAATTTTAGAAATAAAAAAAATGGCAATAAATAGCGCTAAAAATGATTATAAAAATAATAAAATTATTTTGATATCAGATGAGAATATTTGGATGAATTATAAATCACATTTTCAAGATATTCTTCAACAAAATCACATAGATTATTTTTTACTAAAAAACCCAATAGCTGATGAATTTTTTTTAAATCAGCTGCTTACTAAAATAGAAAGTTGCGATTTTATCATCGCTTTTGGCGGAGGAACAATTAGTGATTTATGTAAAATAGCTGCTAATAAGTTAAACATAGATTTTGCAACATTTGTTAGTGCGGCTTCAATGAATGGTTATTTATCAAAAAATGCCTCAATAAAAATAAATGGCCATAAAAAATCTATTTCAGCAAAATTACCATTAAAAGTTTTTTGCGATTTAAATATAATAAAAAATGCTCCCAAGAAGCTAATTAAGGCAGGAATTGGAGACTTAATGTGTTTTTATAGCTGTAAATTTGATTGGTATTTATCGCATAAATTATTGGATTATGATTTTGATGGAAGACCTTTTGCTCTTTTGCAAGATAAAATGGACTTTTTTGTTAAAAATTATCAAAAATACCAATTAGATGATTTAGATTTTCATAAAGTTATTATTGAAATTTTATTGCTATCGGGAATAGGTATGACAATTTGCGGCAGCTCGAATCCAGCTAGTCAATCAGAGCATTTGATTGCCCATGCTATTGAAATGAAGCATCCCAAAGTCGCTAAAGATCTTCTTCATGGACAAATAATAGCTGTTACAACAATAACAGCTGTCAATTTTCAGCAAGAAATTTTGAATAATTTTGAAGAATTTTATAAAAAATTACAAAATTTTACTGCCAAGAATTATAAAAAAGAAGTAATGGAATTTTTTGGCAGAAAGGTGGGAGAAGAATGCTTATTTGAATATGATATTAAGCTAAAAAAAATCAAATCAGCCCAACTTTTAGATAAAAAAGATTTATTAGAAATTAAAGAATATTTAAATCAGATATTTTTTGATTCTTCTAAGATTAAAAAAATATTTAATCATTTTAAAATATCTAGTAACCACGATTCTCTTAATTTAAGTCAAGATCAATATTCGTCATCTATTAATAACTCTAGATATATTAGAAATAGATTCACTTGTTTGGATTTATAAGAATTTATTATTAAGTTAAAATGCTATTACTCCTTTTTTTGCGATGAGTCATAATTGCAAAGCGGTGTGCTTCGTCTCTTAATCTTTGTAGGTAATACATTACGGGGCTATTTTTTTCTATGGTAAAAGATTCTTTATTTGTTTGGTGAAACCATTCTTCGCCAGCATTACGATTTTTACCCTTTGACATGCTAATAAAAGGGATTTTTATCCCAATTTCATCAAAAACTCTTTGTGTCGCATTAAGCTGAGGAAGTCCGCCATCAATTATTATAAAATCAGGATATAGCTTAAATTTCTCATTATATTTTTTACTAGTTTTTTTAAGCTTTTCATTGTCAAAGCGCCGAAGTAAAACTTCGCGCAACATTGCTGTATCATCTTTATTTTTTATTTCTTCAATTTTACCAATATTAAATTTGCGATAACCGCTTTTTATAAAGCCATCAACACCAGATGTAACTAAGGCTCCAATAGCGTTAGTGCCCGAAATATGGCTATTATCATAAATTTCTATTCTTTGCGGTATTTTTTTGAGATCAAAAAGTTTTTTTACCTCAATTAGCAACTCTTTATTTTTGAGGTTGTGCGATATTTTTCGCTCAAGATTTTGCAAAGCAATATTTTCATGATCCTTGACTAATTGTAGCTTGTCACCTTTTTGCGGATATAAGATATTGACTTTATGACCTAAAATTTGGCTTAAAAATCCAGAAATATTGCTGACATCGTCTAATTTATGATTGATAATGATATTTTTCGCAGGTTTTTGAATTAGATAAAATTGGCCAATAAAATTTTGCAAAAAATCAACATCGCTTTGATCATCTTTTTTGTTGTAGTAATAGGGCTTAGCGCCATAATTTTGACCTTTGCGATAAAAAGATATGTAAATTATCAAGCGATCTTTAATTGATTTAGTGATAATGACATCAGAATCTTGACCTTGTGATAAATTAATATTTTGCTTATATTGAATTGAATTAAGAGCTTTTATTTGGTCGCGAACATTGGCGGCCTTTTCATATTCCATATTTTGGCTAAAAAAAGCCATTTTTTCTTGTAGTAATTTTTGAATTTTTTGAGTTTTACCATTAAGAAAATCTAGTGCATTACTTACTGAATTTTTATAATTAATTTTATCGATAATACCAACGCAAGGTGCGCTACATTTTTTTATTTGATATTCTAGACATGGATTTTTTCGACGCTTGAACTCTTGATCATTACAATTTCTTATTTGAAAAGATTTTCGTAAAATATCGATAGTTTTATTGACATCAAAGCCAGAGGCAAAGGGTCCAAAATAATAGCCATTATCATTTTTATTGCCACGATATTTAGTAATTTGTGGAAAATTGTGATTGGTAAGTAATATTTGTGGGAATGTTTTATCATCCTTGAGTAAAATATTAAATTTTGGTAGATGTTTTTTAATAAGATTATGCTCAAGCAGTAGAGCTTCAACTTCATTTTTTGTTTGCGTAAATTCAACTTTTTGCGCTAAATATACCATGCGCAAGATTCGACTTGAAAGCGCATTGGGGTTGGTATAGCTAGTGACTCTTTTTTTCAGATTCTTAGCTTTGCCAATATAAAGAATATTCTCTTTCGCATCTAAAAAGCGATAGACGCCGCTTTTATCGGGAATACTCTTTAATTGATCTTTAATAATATCAATTGGCATAAATTTGTTCACAAACTATTTGATAGTTAAAATTATTTGATCGATTTTATATAGATAAATATTAAAAAATTACTTTAAAACATATTCATAAAATGACAATAAAACAGCAGCAGCTTGATGAAATAAACTTGTTAAGACAGCAAAAAAATCAAACCATTAGACCAGTTTCTCCAGAATTAGAGGAGGTTTTGTATAGCCCTTTTCAGGCGCTAGACCACGGCTTTGTGAGGGTTGTTGATTATATGGGTAATGATTCTTCCGTGGTGCAAGCAGCTCGTGTTTCCTACGGATCTGGTACTAAAAAAGTTAATGCAGATAAAGGTTTAATAAACTACCTAATGGCGCATCGCCACACCACACCTTTTGAGATGTGTGAGATCAAATTTCATATTAAACTGCCAATTTTTATTGCCAGGCAGTGGATTCGCCACCGCACAGCTTCGGTCAATGAATATTCAGCGCGTTATTCTATTGTAGAAGACGAATTTTATATTCCAAAAAAAGAAAATTTAGCAGCGCAGTCAAAAATAAATCATCAAGGTAGAGATGAGGTTGGTAATCTCAGCGTAGATGAGCAAAAGAAGGTGCTAGATATTCTTAAAAAAGATTCTACTAATTGCTATAATAATTATCTTGATATGATAAACCAGGATAGCTTAGGTAATGTTGTCGATAAAAATAGAGATGGAGTGGCTCGTGAGTTGGCAAGAATGAACTTAACTTTAAATTGCTACACACAGTGGTATTGGAAAATTGATTTGCATAATCTTTTTCACTTTTTGCATTTGCGCGCCGATTCTCACGCACAATATGAAATTCGTATTTATGCTGAAATAATGCTTGATATTGTAAAAAAATGGGTACCATATAGCTTTGAAGCTTTTGTTAAAAATCACAAATCAGGTAAGCAATTCTCAGGGCCAGCTTTAGAAATTATTAAAAAGCTTGTCAAGGGTGAAGATGTGTCGCAAGAAGATAGCGGCTTATCAAAAAGAGAGTGGGGTGAGCTCCTGCAAATCTTGGATTACAAACTATAAACTATTTATTTTATGTCCCTAGGAGCAACTGAGTTAATTCTGATATTGGTTATAGTTTTTGTTATTTTTGGTGCTGGAAAATTGCCGCAAGTTATGAAAGACGTTGGTAAAAGCGTAAAAAACCTTAAATCAGGCCTGAAAGAAGATGATAAAAAAAATAATGTCACTATATCAAAGAAATCTAAATCATCTCAAAAAGTGAAATCTTAATACGCTGTATATTAAGTTATCTAGATATGTAATATCTTATTATTACGACTAGTTTTTAATAAAATTTTTTCTTAATCATAATTCGTGTTTTAAATAATATTTTGATCTTTTTTTACCTTAATCTTAGTGGACCAACATCGCAAAATCATAACAACGCAAATAATAGAAGATATAGTCAATAAATCCTTAACTGATAAAATTCAGATTCGTGATTTAATGAGCGCAATGCAAAGCTCAGGATTTGGCTTGGCTATGGTTTTTTTTGCATTTGCCGCCCTTATTCCTTTACCTCCACCCTTGCCAAGTTTTTTTGCTGTACCATTATTGCTTTTTGCTTTCCAAATGATGATGGGTTATCAGGCTCCAAAATTACCAAAAATTATTGCTGATATAAGATTCAAAAGATCAATTTTAGAGCTAATTGTTAGAAAATCTTCGCCACATATAGATAAGATTGAAAAAATACTGCGTCAAAGGTGGCAATTTATGATTTACCCCCTGGCCGAAAGAGTGATTGGTGCTTTGATGTTTATTTTTGCTTTTTTTGTAGCAATTCCGGTGCCATTTTCTAATTTTATTCCAGCAATAGGTTTATTAATCACCTCTTTTGGATTAATAGGAAAGGACGGATTGTTTGTGATAGTGGGTTTGTTGGTTGGAATTGCTGGCTCTATATTTTCAACAATGGTAATATTTTTGGGATTGGAAGCTATTAATTTTGTAAAAGATTTTTTGTTCTAAAGATCTTAAAAATTTAGTTTTTAAAAAATTATTCTTATTATAAAAATAACAACTACATCATCAATCTTATTTAAATCTATGTTATCAATTGGTTGATAATTCTGATTTTATCCAATCTTCTTTAACTTTTACAAATAAAAACAAGTGAATTTTAGTTTGGCAAAGTTGAGAAATTTCTTCTCTGGCCTCAATGCCGATTTCTTTTAAGAGCGCACCTCTCTTGCCGATCACAATATTTTTATGACTATCTTTTGTAACAAAAATAGTTTGATAAATCTTGATGTCGCCATTATCAAAATTTTGAAATGAATCAGTTTTTACAAAAACAGAGTAGGGCAGTTCTTGACTTAGCTTTAAGAAAAGTTTTTCACGGGTAATTTCTTCAGCTAAATATTTAATAGGAGCGTCTGTTATTTGATCTTCATCATATATCCAGCCATCATTGTAGCATTTATTGCTCAAAAAGTTTTTTAAATTATCGATACCATTATCAGCGCCTTCGAGATTTTGCGTGGCATTAACTGGAATTATATCTTCAAAACCTAAATCAACAAAAGCCGCAACTATTGCTAATAATTTTGATTTTTTAATAAGATCAATTTTGTTAATAATGATTGTTGTTGGTAGGTTTTCTTTTTTAAGATCTTCTAAAATTTTTTTATTTTGATCATTAAGTCCCAAAGTCGCATCAATAATAAAGCAAATATGATTAGACTCTCTTAAAGCCTGCCAAGCACCTCGAGCTATTATTCTTTCCAAGGTTTTGTCTTTTTTGGGGATAAAAATTCCAGGAGTATCAATTAAAATAACCTGATTTTGTTCTTGATTAAAAATAGCTTTAATCGAATTGCGTGTAGTTTGCACCTTAGGTGAAACTATGGTAATTTTTTGTTCAACCAATGTATTGGTTAAGGTTGACTTGCCAGCATTTGGCGCGCCAACTATGGCGATTATAGCATGTTTTTTGTTATTCATTATTCAACTAACTTAATTCCCCATTTTTGTGACAAATAATCTTCAATGGAATTTACCTCACCATTTTGTAAAGCACGCCTAAAAATTATTATTTCTCCTATTTCTACATTATCGTTTTTATCACATGTAGCAGAGTTATGACTCCCTATAGAGGTTAGATTTTGCTCGGTGATTGATATATTTTCAGTGTATGTTGTGGAAGCTAGATTTCGATTTATAGCAACAGATGAACCGTTGGTGGTGCCAACCCTAGAAATATAGGTTAAAATTTGTGGCCTATCAGCAGTTCCCATGGCATCGAATCTGTGAGGTGTTGATCCAGTTGAAACTATAGAACCTCCTATAGCAGAATGATTCATTATAAAAAACCTTGCCCAGCCAGGATCATTTCCTATTATACCCCCCCTACTATTATGTATAGGAAGCTTTCTTTCATAAACTAAAAACATTGTCATATTTGGTATAGATAATCTTCTGATATCAACTGAAGAAATCATGCAATCATCAATACCATCAAATTTTAAGACAGGCAATCCATTAATTTTATTTTTAACATAAAGTGGCCTACGATTTTGAGAATTATTAAAGGCCTCGGCATTATTTTTAAAAGTTGATTGCAGATTTATATCAAACCAATTATTTATAGATTCATTATCCTCTGGACTAACTTCCAAAAAGCTATTAGCTGATGTTGTTTCTAGCCACAATTCAAGAGCTTTGGTTGAATTAACGACGGAAGAATTGGTTAAGCTTCTAGCGCTAGCAAGTTTAATTTTATTATAAATCTGAGATCCTTTGCTAACCCCAGCAACTAATAAACCTATTATTAATATTACAATAGACAGTTCTATCAAAGAGAAAGCTTTGTTACACTTAAAAGTATTCATAAAATATTTTATGTTATTTATTAATATTTTGCCAAATCTTGAGCAATCATGAAAGCTAATTCAACACTCTGTGAGCCGTTTAGGCGAGGATCACAATGTGTGTGATATCGTTCAATCAAATCGAGTTCTGATATTTGTTGATTACCGCCCAAACATTCAGTAACATCTTGTCCAGTCATTTCAAAGTGGATGCCGCCAGCGTAAGTTCCTATTTGGCGATGAATTTCAAAAAATGATTTAATTTCACTCAAAATATCATCAAATTTGCGAGTTTTGATGCCGCTGGAAGATTTTATTGTGTTGCCATGCATTGGATCGCACGACCAAATAACATTATTACCATTTTTTTTCACGGCCTCAATTAATGGTGGCAAATAATCATTAACTTTATCTTGCCCCATTCTTGAGATTAAAGTGATGCGACCAGCTTCATTCTTGGGGTTTAAAATATCTAATAATGACAATAAATCATCCTTGTTAATTGTTGGCCCCACTTTAAAAGCGATTGGATTAGAAATACCGCGCATATATTCAACATGAGCTTCTTTAGGATTACGGGTGCGATCGCCAATCCATAGCATGTGCGCACTAAGATCGTAATATTTTTTGTTATCATTATTTTGCTTGGCAAAGCATTGTTGATAATTTAAAAGAAGCGCTTCATGCGAAGTAAAAAAGCTGGCAGTTGTAAGCTGTGGTAATATTTTATGATCAAGACCGCAAGCATTAATAAAGTTTAAGCTATCTTTAATCCTTACGATAACTTCTTCGCTATTTTGTTTGCTTTTTAAACTATGCACAAACTCCTCATTCCACTGACTGATTTTGTCGAGATTGCCATAGCCACCTTGAGCAAGGGATCGAAGATAATTAAGAGAGGCTGCTGAATGAAAATAAGCTTCAATTAAGCGGTTTGGATCAGATATTCTGGCTTTTTCTTCAAATTCAATAGAATTTATGATATCGCCACGATAGCTAGGAAAGCTAATTCCATTTTTTGTTTCCTCGTCAGTTGATCTTGGTTTAGCATATTGCCCAGCAATGCGGCCAACTTTAACCACAGGCTTTTTTGAACCATACATTAAGGCAATTGTCATTTGCATGATTGTTCTAAAAAATCCTTTGAGATTTTTATGTGAAAACTCAACAAAACTCTCGGCGCAATCGCCACCTTGCAGTAAAAAGGCCTTTCCATTGGCAACATTGGCTAATTCATTTTGTAAATTATCAACTTCGTCAAAAGAAACTAGGGGAGGAAAATTTGATATTTTATTCTCAACCTCTCTTAAAAAAACTTTGTCATTATAGGTTGGCTGCTGCTTAATAGGTAGGTTGCGCCAAGAGTCTTTTTGCCATTTTTGCGTCATGTGATAAATATAAATATTGATTTAATCATATTTTAAAAGATTATTTGATGTAATGACTACATTGTCAATTAATCAGTGAATAAAATAATGACAAAAAAAATAATTGCTTATCAAGGTAGCGAGGGAGCTAATTCAAACATAGCTTGTGAAAAATTCTATAGCGATCTTGAGGCTAAGCCTTTTTCAACTTTTTACGATATTTTTGCTGCCGTTGAAAATGATGAAGCGCTTTACGGAATGATTCCTCTTGAAAATTCATATGCAGGTCGAGTTTCTGAAATTCATACATTGTTGCAAGATTCTAATCTATCGATTGTTGCTGAGCATTTTTTGCCAATTACTCATAATTTAGCTGCAATTAAGGGCGCAAAAATTAGCGATATTAAAGAAGTATTGTCGCATCCTCAGGCTTTGATGCAGTGTCAAAATAATTTAAGAGATTTTAATTTAACTGTTCGAGAATTTTCTAATACAGCAATGGCAGCTAAATTTGTTTTTGAGGGTAGGGATAAAACAAAAGCTGCAATCTGTTCAAAAAAAGCAGCGGATATTTATGATCTTGAGATTATTCAAGAATCAATTCAGGATAGCAGCAATGATAATGTAACAATATTTATTGTTATTGCTAAAGAGCCGATTGATGTTGATCCTGAAATAGCATCAGTTGTAACTACCTTATTATTCAGTATTAGAAATATTCCAGGCTCCCTGTATAAAGCTCTTGGCGGCTTAGCAACAAACGGTATTAGCATGCTAAAGTTAGAAAGCTATATTCCGGGTGGAGTCTCTAACCAAGCCAAGTTTTTTATTTCCATCGAGGGTCATCCAAGTCAACAAAATGTTGCCTTAGCTCTTGAAGAGATGGGATTTTTTTCAAAAAATGTAAAGTTGTTAGGTGTTTATTATGCTGATAAAATGCGCGTAAACAATAATATTTCACAAGCTTGGCTTAATGGCTAGATGTTATGCCGTTTTAACCTGACAACCAGCAATTTAACCTTCCTAATTCTAGGCCAAAACTAATTCGATTAAATGTGACGTTATAGATGGATTTTGGTATTATTTATCCAATTTCTTGCAATTTTAACCCAGATCCGTCAATAAAAAGCTAATTTAGGCTGCTATAGTCATGTTTCATAAGTACTGGTAAAAAAATTCTAGTGCACCTAAATGGTGCATGAATATTTTTTACCAGTGCTTATGGAATATGAGATGGCAGCATAAATTAGCTTTTTATTGACGGATCTGGGTTTAAAGCTAAGTTACAGCAGGATACCTTCCTGGCATGATTGCCTGGGGTTAATCGAAGTACTTTTCGAAGTTTTTGTAAGAAATTTTCTGTCTTAGGGCTTTTATATAGTAATTTTTCCACTTGAATTGAAGCGGCATTCTTTAGTTCGTGGTTATTACATCTAGCAGATGATTGAACTATAGTTTGTAAAGCTAATTCAAAAGGGGTTTTTTTTATTAAGTCTCGTCTCTTGCTATTGGAAATTTGAGATCCAGGGTCTTCTATAATAGCTTCCTTATACTTATCTATTTCATGCGTAATACCACTCAATAAAAGATCGGGATTAAACTGCATTCTATAAATATCCTTCTGTGCTAATTGAACTATTTGCTGACTTTTATCTGTTGCATAATAATCAGCATCTTTTACATCAAATTGAGCTGTTAGTGATAGATATTCAACAAACTTAATAAAATTTAATATTTTTCTACCAGGATCACGGCTATAGAATTGCTTTTTATGATATTCGGCCTTTAAAAAATATTCTTCAGCTTTTTTTGAGCCATTTTTTTGTAACTCTTCTTTGGTTTCTTGTTTCATAATATAACATAAATTAAAATATATTATTTTTTACCACAAAAACAATTATAGCATATTTTTGCTATTTTTAAATAGTTAATTACTAAAAAATTTAACATGTTAAGAATAATTTCAGGAAAATTTAAGGGTCGCAAATTAACCAAATCCAACCATCTAAAAAGCCTAAGACCAACTAAAGATTCGGCGCGCGAGAATATATTTAATATATTGACTTCCAATAAAGAAATTTTATCAACCAACTTTAATTTAGAGGGCGCTAATATCTTAGATGTGTGCTGCGGAACTGGTTCTGTAGCTTTTGAAGCAATTTCTCGTGGCGCTGACTCTGCCACTATGATTGAAAATAATTTTGATCATATTGAGCTGGTTAAAAAAAACCAAGAGATATTGGATCTGCAAGATTTTACCAAAATTATTAATTTAAATGTTAAAAGATTACCAAAAAATAATGAATTCTTTGATTTAGTCTTTATTGATCCACCTTACGAAGATGATTACATAGAAATATTGCGCAATTTAATCGAAAATTCTTGGATTCAAAATGGATCTATAATAGCTATTGAAATGTCAAATATTGGCAGGAATTTAGATATTTTTGAAAATGGTTTAAAAGACAATAATCTCATAGCAAATAGCCTAAATAATGAAGATTTTAATAAATTAAACAGCTCTTTAGAGGTAGAATTTAGCGCTACTAATCATCTTGAATTATTAGAAAAAAGAAAATATGGTAGCAGCATGTTTTACTTCTTTAAATTTTAAAATTAAAAATGTCTTTCAAGAAACATACCGTAAAATCCTACGACAAAGATCTTTCATCGATAACCGCAACAATTGATGAGATGAAAGATTTGGTTATAGAGTCAATAGACATGGTAAGTAAAATGCTTCAATCAAAGCAGCAATCAATCTTAGATGGCATTAAAAAGCATGATTATAAAATAAATTGTCTTGATAATTTAATTGAAAAAAAAATTACCTCAATCTTAGCTTTAAGACAACCTATGGCTATTGATTTACGATATATTATTTCATCTTTAAAAGTATCTGCAAACCTAGAGAGGATAGGTGATCAAGCAAAAAATATTATCAAAAAAATCAATGATGTTGGTGAAGATGAGTTTAAGGTTGATGTGGAAAATTCTTTACAAAAGATGATAGAAATATGTAAAGAAATGGTCAGAAACTCGGTTTTTTCATTTAATGCACAAAATATTGAGATAGCCGACTCTGTTTTGCAAAAAGATGATGAGGTTGATAATTTATATAGAGATTTATTCAAATTAGTAGATGAAGATGAATTTAGTCGCAATCAAGTTAAAAAAATTACCAATACTTTATTAATCGCTAAATCATTTGAAAGATTAGCAGATCACTCAACTAATATTGCTGAAATCAGTAAGTTTGTTGTAACCGGCGAGATAGGAGATTAGATAAATGTTATCACGAGAAGAAAAAAAACAATCGGGTCAAATAGCAAAATTAGATAATAAGGATCTAAAAGGCTTTGCCGATAAGCAGCCCAAGGAAAAAATGCAAAGAAAGCCAGATTGGATTCGGGTGAGGGCGCCACAATCAAAGGGTTACTTTGAAACAAAGAAGATACTCAATGAAAAAAAGCTTCATACTGTTTGTGAAGAAGCAGCATGTCCAAATATAGGTGAGTGCTGGGCACAAAAGCATGCAACGGTAATGATTCTTGGCTCAGTTTGCACTAGAGCTTGCTCATTTTGCAATATCGAAACAGGAAAGCCAGACACGGTTAATCCGCATGAGCCAGAAAATGTTGGGGATGTGGCTAAACTTTCGGGTTTAAAACATATTGTAATTACTTCAGTAGATCGCGACGATTTAGCTGATGGCGGAGCCAATCAATTTGTCAAATGTATTGAAAATGTGCGTCAAAAATCTCCACATACAACAATAGAAATCCTAACGCCAGATTTCTTGCGAAAAGATGGAGCTCTAGAAAAAATCATAGCAGCAAAGCCGGATGTCTTTAATCATAATCTAGAAACAGTACCGGGTCTTTATGCTGAAATTCGCCCTGGTGCTAGGTATTTTCATTCATTGTGGCTACTAAAAAGAGTTAAGGAAATAGACCCAACAATTTTTACCAAATCAGGATTGATGGTGGGCCTGGGAGAGAAAAAAGAAGAAATTCTTCAGGTGATGGACGATATGAGAAGTGCCGATATTGATTTTTTAACAATTGGTCAATATTTGCGTCCAACTGTTAGGCATGCACCAGTT
>Ga0209223_10002931_pt1 | contig 16595 bp, 10 predicted proteins | sample COG_06_FD_184750 | JGI IMG/M metagenome (GOLD analysis project Ga0209223, IMG submission 184750) | Pelagic Microbial community sample from North Sea - COGITO 998_met_06 (SPAdes) (version 2) | ecosystem: Environmental > Aquatic > Marine > Neritic zone/Coastal water | place: Helgoland, sampling...
ATACCGGATCGATTCTGGCTTCCCCAGTTATGGTTCTCCCCATGGAGGCACTCAGGTTACCGGGTCCAGAACCAAGAATAACTTTCTGAGCGGACAAACCTATGGAAGCAAAACTGTTTATGTCGCTCTCCTTGATCAAAATGGAAATCTTTATAACCCACCGATCACTCTAAATAGAACATTAAACTATCAGTCTTCTGGAGGCGGATACAGCTCACCAGGCGGGGGCTACTCAAGCCCCGGTAGTGGGTACTCTTCTCCTAATTCCGGGTACACTTCGCCAAGCGATGGATACAACTCCCCCGATAGTGGATACTCCACTCCAGCCAACGGCTATAGCTCACCAGGCGACGGGTATTCCTCTCCTAATTCCGGGTACACTTCGCCAAGCGATGGATACAACTCCCCGGATAGTGGATACTCCACTCCAGCCAATGGCTACAACTCACCAGGCGACGGATATTCCTCTCCTAATTCCGGGTACACTTCGCCAAGCGATGGATACAACTCCCCGGACAGTGGATACTCTACTCCGGCCAACGGCTATAGCTCACCGGGCGAAGGATATTCCTCTCCTGATTCCGGTTACAGTTCGCCAAGCGATGGATATGAGTCAATCCCCGCTTTACTCGCTTTTGTAAACACAGTTGGTCATGAATCTGACCAAGACGGAATTATACTATCTGGCGAGATCCTTAGGGAAAGTGATACAAACAACGACAATATCATGGTTGGCTTCCTGCTTTCAACAAACATTGATCTTCTACTGAATGATCCATTCACTCAGAAAGTAATCGGGGAATTTAAGAATGAAGGGTTATTCACCGGTAACTTTAATTCAACATTGGATGGTGTTATTTACTATAAAGCATTTGCGGAAAATGAAATGGGGGTCAGTTATGGAAAAGTAAATAAGATCGCAGTCATCAAATCTACTAATTCGCAGGGTCAATCCCCTACTGAAAAAGCCATTTCAACGCTTGGGGAAGACTCGATTGAACTGCCTGGCGGGTGGAACGATAATTCTTGGTTTGGTCTCTACAAAGTGTATGAAAACGGATGGATTTATCATTCTGCACATGGGTGGTTGTATTTATCCGCCGATAGTTCCGATGGTATTTGGGCATGGTCTGAAAAAAGATCATGGGTATGGTCATCGAAAGAAATTTATCCATTTCTATACCAACCCAGTATTGGTAATTGGATTTATTTCCTCACCTCGAAAAACGGACAAGTTTATTTCTTCAATTATTCTACCAATTTAGTGGAAGTTAATATCCCCTAATTCACAAGTATATCCGTCTAGCTTGTCGCTCGACAGGACTTTGAAAAAGTGCGTGATTAAGATGCACATTTCTTCATCGTGAAAAAGAACCAATCAATGACTGTAGGCAAAGGTCAAAAAGAAAGGAAAACTCAAACAGTCTCCTTACTTTTTGAAGGTATACTATCTCTTCTTTGCCTCGCTCTCTTCACGATCACGCCCCTTTTGTTCGTAGAAATAAAACAAAATGAATGGGTGTCTGGATTTATTCCTATTCGAATGATCAATGCAGAACTCAAATTTTGTGCTGTAATTGTGATTGTATCCCTCATAACCGGATTAATCGGGATTAGAATTCATCTTAATGCATATATCTCACGCTACCCCCCCTCTTTAATTCTATTTTGCGGGATTTTCATCCTGGCGATTCTTTTATCAACTTATACTGCCCACAATACTACCCGGGCATGGGTCTCCTCTTTCATGTGGCACCTGCTTCCCCTGGCCCTGGCATTATCATTAAGTCAATTACGATGGAATTCAAAACGACTTCTCGTTTGGACTGGTTCGATTCTGCTCGGTGGAGTAGTATCCAGTTTGATTGTAATGGATCAACATTACCAATGGACTGATTGGAGTCATCGATTGCCACGTGCGGGATTTGGTGGATTAATTTACAACCGAAACTTTGCGGCTGAATATCATGCCCCTCTCCTTCCGATTGCATTAGGGCTAACCTTCTATGTGAAATCCCGAAAAGTTAAATTTTCTCTGATCGCCATTCTACTTCTTATTTTACTTCCTGCACTTTCTCTTTCAATGGCCCGAGGTGCATGGGTCGGATTGATTGGTAGTTGTACCATTACAGCTGTTATTTCTCTAGTTGTACTTGCTAAGAAACGAAAATTAATCGACCCAAAATACTTCAAATATTTTTGTCTAATTCCATCTTCTTTTCTTTTGCTGGCAATCGCCTTGCCTCTTTATTTATCTACTTCAGATTATTGGAAAAAAGGGGCATTCACCCAAAATACCAACAACACAGCCAAGACCGAATCTGTAGAACTGGTAGAGCTTAAAAGCATAACTACAAGAGGAAGTGGCAGGCGAATAGCGCTGTGGCAGGATGCAATCAAGGCATCCACCTCAGGCGATTTCCTCTTGGGCAAAGGAACGGACCATTATGAATTACATTTTCATGAAGGTGCAGAAATATCAGACAAAACAACAGGCGGAACACTGGTTCGTTTTGTTCATAATGACTTTTTACAAATTTTATATGAAAATGGCATTATTGGTTTGGTTGGATTCCTAGGTATTTGGTTGGTTGTGTTCTGGAGAGCCCTGCTCTCTGCATTGGTCTGCTGTAGATCAAATGACCTTACTACTTTTGGCTTAATTATTGCACTTACAACTGCCTGCATTACCTTTCTCATTGAAAGTTTCTTCGAATTCCCAACCCGATCTCCCTGCGCACTTATTATAGGATGGACAAGCTTAGGCCTTCTTTTGGCCGTTTCGATGGATAAGAAAAAGAGTAAAACTGAAACTACTCAAATTCCAATTAACCCAAAATACAATCTTCTATTGGGAACACTTGCAGTTTTAATTATTCCCTATGGATGTATCCTGGCCAAAAATCTTTTTTGGTCTAATATTTTTCATTTTCAAGGAAGGATTGCTGGAGATTACGGTGAAAAGGAAAAAAGTTTAAAATTCCACAGAAAGTCGATTTCATATGCACCCTGGGAACACCATTCAAGAAAGTGGGAATGTTTTTACCTGTTAACATTAAAAAAACAATTTCCTGAAGCCCTTGAAGCAATCAATAATACACTCAAGGTACATCCGGGTTGTTTAGTTGCACATCAAAATAAAATCTCAGTACTGTTGAATGAATTCAAAGACAAGAACATGGCCATACAAGCCTACCGAGATATGAAAAAAGCGGCCCCCTTTCATCCCTACACTGAACAGGAGTCTCAAAAATTTCCCTCCCTGAAAAGATGAAAGTTTATGGGATTCAGCTCCAATCGGAATGGGAAAATAAAGATGAAAATTTTCGCAGAGTAGACACACTTTTAGAGAATTATAAAATCGAAAAAAATTCCCTACTTATTTTACCAGAAATGTTTGCCACAGGCTTTTGCCTAGAAACCAACAAAACACTCCTAAACGAACCGCAGAAGACTGAAAACTATCTTTACAACCTATCTAAAGATAAAGAATGCTGGGTAATTGCCGGTATGACACAGCCCAGTGAACAAAAGGGGGAAGCTTATAATTGTGCAGTCACTTTTACACCAAATGGTGAAAAAGTACTCTGCACACCTAAGATTCATACTATTCCAATATTAGGAGAAGATAAGGTTCATACCAAAGGTTCTACTGTGAAGAACTTTAAACTTAATTCCTTCTTTGTTACTCCCCTTATTTGCTATGACTTACGTTTCCCAGAGGCTTTCAGGTTAGCAATTACTAAGGGTACAGATGTTTTTATTATAATTGCCTGCTGGCCACAAAGTAGAATCGAACATTGGACAACCCTACTTCAGGCAAGGGCGATTGAAAACCAGTCCTATGTCATTGGAGTCAATTCTGTGGGAAAAGAACCAAATATGAAATATGGCGGACGATCACTCATTATTGACCCAACCGGCAAGGTGCTGGCAGATGGGGGAGAAAGCGAGTCAGTAATTGAAGGAATAATAGAGAAAAGAATTATAGAATCATGGCGGCAGAAGTTTCCCGCACTCAATGATATTAGAACAGATTTAAGTTAATCCGTAACTCGAGAACGAATTTCTATTCAACTAAGTAGACCAAAGGGATTTTGGTAAATTAATCTTGGCTAATATTCGGTCAATTTTGATAAGTTCATCTTTAGAAAAAGCGGTTTGTTTAACCGCCTTCACATTCTCTAAGATTTGAGCAGCGGAACTTGCACCAATCAAAGCACTGGTTACCCGGTTATCTCGAAGGACCCATGATAATGCCATCTGAGCCAACGATTGACCACGCTGTTCCGCATGATCGTTTAACTCCCTAATTACTGTAAGGTTTTGCTCACTTAACTCGTTTTTTCGCAAGGGGGAATTTTTTATAGTTGCCCGAGAACCCGCAGGTAAGCCACTCAGATATTTATCGGTCAGTAGACCCTGGAAAAGAGGACAAAATGCGATTATACCAAGTCCCTGCTCCTCACAGGCATCAATCAAGCCATCTTCAATCCAGCGATTCAACATCGAATAATTAGGCTGATGAATTGCGAGAGGAGCAAAATTGCATTCTTTCGATACTGAAACCGCGTCTTGAGTTGATTTTGCGGAATAGCTGCTGATGCCTACATAAAGAGCTTTTCCCTGACTCACCGCGGTATCCAAAGCACCTATCGTTTCATCGAGTGGGGTATCCGGATCAAATCGGTGCGAATAAAAGAGGTCAAAATAATCAACCTTCATTCTTTTCAGCGACTGATCGAGACTAGCAAGCATATATTTCCTCGAACCCCACTCCCCATAGGGGCCAGGCCACATATCATAACCTGCCTTACTCGTGATCAAAATTTCATCACGGGGTAAGTCCTTTAGGATTTGACCCACATTTGATTCAGCCGATCCGTAAGGTGGACCATAGTTATTAGCTAGATCAAAGTGAGTAATGCCTTGATCGAATGCCGTATAAATCATTTCCTTTTGATTACTGGTCGGTGAACCACCCCCAAAATTGTGCCAACATCCGAGTGTAATTGCAGGCAGTTTGAGCCCCCATCTGCCACATTTTCTGTATGGCATTCGCCCATCATAGCGGGATGGATTTGGACTGCTTTTCAAAACGAACTAAACGGGCAAGTAATCAGGAATCTGCTTCAATCGTTTCGCCTTCTAACTCCTCGTCTTCCGGTTCAACTTCAAGTTGTTCACCAAGATATTCTTTTACACTGAGGTCACCAACGAAGGAAAGCCCATCTCGCCTTTCGACCACATGATATCTTTCAACATATTTTTGCACCACATGTATTTTGGCATCCAAAGGCTGAACAATAAGTAGTTGGAGGTGAAACTCCTTGAATAAATCAAGGAGGTATTGAGAGAATTCATCATCCGTCTTACTGAACATTTCATCCACTGCAACCAATCGAAAAGTTTCGGTCTGTTTTCCACCCACATCAATTCCATATTGGTATGCAATTGCGGTTGCCAAAATAGTAGACGCCAACCGGTTTTTTTCTCCCCCAGATTTTCCGGCTGCCCCACTGTAACTTTGTCTTAAAGTATCTTCATCCTTATAAAACTCATCCGCTCGGAATTTAAACCAATTTCTTACGTCGATTACCCGTTCTGTCCAATTGGTATCGAGTTCCAATTCGGCTAAAAAATGCTCCACTCGATGATACCGTTCCCGTCTACGCTCATCTTCGTCATCTGCTTCTAAATCTCCTTCCAATGCATGGCGACGAAGTTTTTTAAACTTACGAACGCCATCATCTCCTGCATCTTCAAACTTGAGTTGAATATAAGTCTCTTCTTTCCGGTCAAAGGTCACGCGAGAAAGGTGTTCATTTAATTCATTAATTCTTTTTCGTATTCGATCCCGGTGGGATTCTAATGCTTCACTAAAGCCAGAAACCTCTTCGGGCACCTGAACGCGGAGAAGTTCTTCAAAACGAAGTCGATTTTTAGCCAAGTCCTCCTCTTGTATCTGTCTGCGAATTTCCTCAAAAGAAGCGTATGTTGAATCGTTATAACCCTCCTCCAATTCAAGATTTAATTCGTCGCGAAATGCTTGATTTTTTGCATCTGCAATAAATCGTTGCATTGCGGCAACATTCTTATCCCGAAACTTATCCAATCCAGAATCAAGCTTATGAATCTTTGCATCTAATTTATGGGAAGCAAGGCGGGCAGATTCTTCAATATCATCCGGTTTTTCCGGAGGTTCACCAAACTCGGTTGCGATATCCTTAAATAATTCTTCTCTTCTCTTTTCGGCCAATTCCCGGGTTTCTGAATCAGCACTGTCTTCGCCGATAGTCTCCTCAATAAATTCGTCCATACTCTTGACGAGCAATGAACGAAGTGAGGTCATACGGGATTCATTTCTTTCCGCTCGTGCTTCAACGCCACCGATTCTTTGCAATACCTCATCTCTAGTATTCTGACTTTCTTCCAACTGAACCGTTGCACTGTCTCGGTCTTCTTTTAGCTTTTTAAGGACATCAGAGCCTCCTACAATTACCCGTTCCTCCTCCTCTAAGTCTGCGATACGAGTAGCCAATCCAAGTTGATCGATATCAGAAAATTCATTAGCACAGGCTTGAATTTGGGCACCAGAACGTAGTTTGACCCGACTGGATTGCCTTTCTAACTCCGCTTCCCTCATGGCTCGACCCGAGTTATCAAGTTCCTCACGCCATTTGATCAGAGAATCATCAAGAGTTCTTTGCTTAGGATTCACATCCCAACCAAGTACCCAATTTGTGGCATCATCGAGATATCTTGAGTCATCTTTATCTCGGAGCACTCCGTCACTTTTTACTAATCCTTCTAAAGTTAATGCAAACGGATTTTTGATAAATTCCTGATCTCTCATCGATCTACAAATATGAGGAAATCGATCTGCTAATTCAGATCGCAACCAAGTCTGCCTCGACTTCTCCATTTCCGGACGGAGAGAAAGTTTGGCAACCACAGAGTCATCATGTAATTTTGGATTTTTTCGATCCGACTGGGGGCAAATAAATGAGAGTCGCTCTCCGAGGTGGTTAACTTCGAGGAAAGCTTCCGCCTCCTCCGCTAATTTTTGTGGAACGACAACAGTCAAAGAAAAGTTCCGAAGCAGTCTTTCGATAGGACCGGTCCATTTAACTTCATCCGGGACAACCTGTATTAATTCCCCCACAAAAGGTAACTCTTTGGCATCCCGGTCCAATGCAGTTGCCAAACCACTTCGTAGACGGGCAATTTCAGAAGGAATATTTGAATTAGCTTCCAGAAGATATCTTCTTTCCTCCTCTAAACTATCTACTTTTGCCTTCGCTTTTTTGAGAAGGTAAGAAATTTCGGGAATCTTTTCATCAATTTCTACGACCTTGGCTTCGAGCCTTGGAATTTGATTATCAAGTTCGCGACGAAGAGTTAAAAAATCCTCTTCTTCTTGTACTGTTGTACCCTTCTCCCAAGAAGACAGGTGCCTTTCAAAAGTCGCAGCTCTTTTCGAAACGACCTCACGCTTATCTCGTAAACGATCCATCTCCGCACCCACCTGTTCTAGCCGACGATTTTCATCGCTGTCGGCAAGTGCGCGTTCAAGGTGATTCAACTTTTCCCGCAAGCGGTCCACCTCGGTTCGGGCACTTTTTAGTCGTGCCCTTTCTGCTTCCTCCTGGTGCTTGAGTTCAGTAACCCATTCAACACGACGGTCAAGTTCAGCTTGCGCATAGTACGGTTCAATTGAATTGCGAAGTTCATCCGCATAAGTGCGTTCTTTATTCGCTTCAAGAAAAGAGGTATGCGTACTTTTGATTTCATCCAATTGCTCGAGTTGATAGGCCGCAGTTTCGATCCGACGGTGAGTACTTCTCAAATCGTCAAAGCGTTCCTGCAATGCAACTAGTTTTTCTTTGGAACCTCCATCATCCAACATATGCTCACGAATAAATTGGGTTAGATCCTTCACATCCTTAATACAGACTGCCTGATTAAAAATGGACATTGGAGAACGATTGCCAAGATCCGTATCCATAAAAAGCATCGATTCGAATTTTTTATGGTACGCCGTAAAGGAATCAAAAACGGTCAAATTCCGTTCTTTAATTAAGCGGCGAATATTATCTACATCTCCCAGGTTATTAAAGTCTTCATCCACGGAAAGTTTTCTTTTCTCAACTACATAAACCTTATCCACCTTCCCGCCGGGAAGGCACCAAAGGACTTGAGCAATCGATACATCTGTCTTATAGGCTTCATTGTAAAAATGGGCCAGTAATACGGTATAAGATTCACCGGGTTTGCGGAGAGTCTCCTTTCTGCCCTGTCCAGTAGTTGCATCATGAATTTCTGAGTAAGCCCCCAAAACATAATCCCGTTCATTTCTTTCACGACTTCCTGCCTGACTTGAGGCTACATTATAATTCCGGACACGATTCGGTACAAGCAGCGTGAGAAGTGCATCCACGATTGTTGACTTCCCAGAACCATTCCGTCCAGTCACCATCGAAGTTCGTCCATCCGGGCACATGGAGTAGACTTCGTTATGAAATGTACCCCAGTTTAAAACCGAAAGTTTGTGTAATCGGTAACCGGCAGTTGATTTATCCGGCGAAAATTCAAGTTCGAGTTGTGATTCAAGCATCTTCATCCTCCATATCTTCTTCTAGGTCGGGTGATCTTCTTTTTATTTGATCACGAATTTCGGCTAATTTTTCAGGGGGCAGCTTTGCTTTTATTATCCGTTCAACGCGATAAAGTCCCCCCTCTTTATCCCGTACTTTCTTTAGAATTCCCCATTCTTCGAATTTAGTAACCAAGGCGGAAATCTGGCGGTGTATTTTTTTCTCATCATGTAACTCCGGGTAATAGGGAGTCATGGTATCTCTCAAATCCATTGCAGATCGATAGAGATGATCCCCCTCCTCTTGATTCTGCTCGAACCTCATTAGTTCCTCGCGCAAAAGAACCATGAAAATAGTTTGGTGATAAGAAAGACGGGTACGGCGAAGAACTCGTGGCAGAGGTGCTTCAGTTCCATCATCCCAACTTTCCACCTCCGATTCTTCGATCTCTTCTCGTTGACGGACAAATGCATAGCCAGCCGAATCATCGCGGGCGACCTCCATTCCGATTTCAAAAAAATGGTTTCGTATCTTGTCCCATTCCGCACCTAAACGACCCCAAAGATCTAAATCTTCCTGATAAATCGGTCCATTAAGGAGACGAACAATGACATGACGGTGAGTGATAGCTGGATTCATAATAAATTTCGTTGAAAAACAAGTTGTTGTACCTCGACAAAGCGAGGTTGCGAAGGCCGGTTTAAGTCGATGCTAATAATTTCGTCCGATAAAATTTCATGCCGATTGTCCTCTCCTGCAATTACTCGGTAACAAACAACATCTACAATTCCCCGTTCTAAGGGAAACTTTTCAACTATATCGGTGAGGCTAATTGTTTCGTTTTCTTCTAGCACCTCATCAACCCGGTCCCTAAATTTTGCTAAATCAAGTGGCTCGCCGACCGAATTAAGAATTTCATTCATCCATTTAATATCGTCTGGCTTTGCTTTCTGTACCTTGGCGAAGGGCTCCACTGCCTTGGGTTCCCAAAATTCAGCCTCCATAAGTGTGAAGAACTGGGCACGTATATCGATTTCAAATTCCCAATCCTCGGGCGGTTCATCTCGTAATTGGAAAGCCTGTTGTCGAATGGAGGTTAAGGTTTCTCTAATTTGTCGACCTGAACCTCCTGCATGGTCTCCCACAACCTGACGAAGTTTTCGACTAATTCGTCCATAGGCTCCATGGGCAGCACCGGCTTCGCCAAACAATCGTTCACCTAAATTACTAAATACTTTTGTTGGATCCAATCCACGCTTTCGGGCGATATCTGAGGTCTGTTCGGCTAATCCTCGTAATTTCCGGGCCAATGCCGGATTGGTCATCATCGTGCGAAAGCCAAAATAACTCTTCCCCTGATCGCAATCCCGAAGTTCCTCGTCCGCATCAAGAACTCGCTCCACAATATCTCCTTTGGATGCAACCCCTTGTGCATAGAGCTTAGAAATTTCTTTTGCATGGTCTTTAAAGAATTCTTCAATCGCGCGGAAGTCAGAAAGGAAATGCTCTACCAGGTCGGACAAATCATAAACCTGATCACGAATTACATCTTCTCCAAAGATTGGCGCTTCCCCTGTTTCCTGAATTTTACGAATTTCGTCATCAATGTCTTCTCTTTTACGTACTAACTCGCGAATCCTTGCCTCAGGATCTGCATTCACTCCCTGAGTAAGATTTTGCATCTCAAGCATAATACGGTTGAATCGAGATTCAGTGGTTGCATAACCACGGTGCTGCATAGCCAGTAAATCCTGTAACCAGCTGAGTACTTTTTCGGAATGCCTAGTTAAACGAAATACATATTCTTCGCGATCTTCATTGTAAGTTTTCGTCAGGTATCGATGTTCCTCGTCACACCATTCATCTAAGTATTCTTGAGGTAACCTTTTAGGTGCGTCAAAATCCTCAAGTTCACGCATTTGTTCGATATGTTCAGACAAAGTGCCAACTAACTCCTCCTCCGATGCTTCCACCACCCCCCAATGCTTGAATGTTTTAAAAAAGAACCCAGCAACAAAGGAGCCCAATCTACCTCGCATTAAGCGTAATGCAGGCGACTCGTCAAAAAGGTGCAAAAAATCTTCGTCCATATTATATCAATATTAAATTCTTATCTCAGATTGAGAACCTAAGATCTCAAGTCAAAGAGAAGTTATTACCAATCGGAATTGCTTGTGAAAAACATTTCAACAGTCATCGATTTTTGAACTGTTTACAGGGACTAAAAATGAACCCTTTTTTAATCCCTTAGCTGAAGTCTCCTCATTTGATTTCCGCCCCCAATGTAAAGCGAACCACTCCAATAAGAAATATTTTCTGCTTCCCCACCGACATCATACCGGGCAAGCTCAAGACCAAGCTCCAAGTCAAAAACGCGCACTTCATTCAAATTGCCCAAAGCAAGGAACAGGCGGCCTTTTTCATCAAATGCAACTCCCTTGGGCTCTACTCCAGAGGGAGAAAAATCGACCAAAGTCCAAGAATCCACTAAAATTAAGTCCTCCGGTATATCATAAACAACTACCCGGGAGGCATCCGGTTCTGCCGCAACTAATTGTTTTCCATTGGGACTCATTGCTAATCCCTCCACTCTTACCAAATCGTCATTGAGAATTCCCACATAACCAATATCGGGTCTAATTCGGTAAATAGTACCGGAATGCGGAGAACTCACAAATAAATCCCCATTGGGGGCAATTGCCAGATCCTTCACCGTTCCGAAACGGTAACCATCATAAGAATCGGCAAGAACCTCAAGTTTATGCGCAGAGGGTGAAATACGAAGTAATTTTCCGGTACCCGCATCAGTAACTAATACCCTATTTTCCTTGTCTACCCGAATTCCTTCCGCTCTGGGTGTCAAATCACCAACTGGGGAGATCCATTCTTCTAAATCGATAAAAACTTCAGGTTTTGTATTAGGGCCCGCACTATATTTCCCAATTTGACCCTCTTTTTGAAAGTTAGCCAAAAAAAGATCACCTTGTTCGGAAAATGCGATTCCTCCATTTTGCTTCAATCCTGGAGTAATCAGTTCTGTGGTAACTAATTCAGCGGGTGGAAGAGTGTCCCCATTACCAAGCGAAACCATACTAATTGGCTGTTGGGAAGTTTGCACACATCCGAACCCTCCCCCAAGCAGGAGAAAGATATTCGTGACATACCAATCTAATCTATTTTTCAAGTTAGTTCCAAAAGCTTAGATTACCAAACAACTTACCACTGGTTTATTCAAAGAAAAAAAGTTACTATTTTTAAATTAAAAAAAGGATATGCATCAAGATTCAATACTAGCAGCAAAAAATGCATGGCAGGAGGCCGAAGCCATTCTAGTTGGTGCTGGTGCAGGGATGGGAGTAGATTCTGGTCTGCCTGACTTTCGGGGGAAATCAGGATTTTGGAAAGCCTATCCACCTTTGGCCAAGATGGGGATCGAATTTGAAGAGATGGCCAACCCATATTGGTTCACCCAAAACCCGTCGCTTGCTTGGGGATTTTACGGTCACAGGCTTAATCTTTATCAAAAGACTAAGCCCCATCGTGGTTTCAATATTCTACTCAACAAGTTTAAAGAAGAGAATATTCCAATGTTTGTATTTACTTCGAATGTAGACAGTCACTTTCAAAAAACGGGGTTTGAAGAAAATCAAATTATGGAATGCCATGGTTCTCTGATGCATTTTCAATGCATTGAAGAGTGCGGTCAGCCTATTTGGCCAATCGGCCCAGATTTACTTTTACAGATTAACCCCGACAATTTACTCGCCAAAGAACCATTACCAAGTTGCCCGCAATGTGGTTCGCTTGCACGCCCAAATATTCTTATGTTTTCTGACTTTGCCTGGAATAGTACCAGAACTTATGGGCAAAGAAAAAGGTTCGAGAAATGGATCGAGAAATTCAAAAACAAAAACTTACTTATTATTGAATTGGGTGCGGGCACAAATATCCCAACTGTTCGATTAACATGCGAAGAAGTTCATCAATCTGCAGGAAATCAATTCATCAGGGTTAACCCCGGAGAATCTGAGTGCGGATTAAAAAACACCTTATCCCTACCCATGGGAGCAAAAGATGCAATAAAAGCAATCTCTCAAAATTACTAAAATATTCTCCTACGGTTATTATAATTTGAAATTTCCTGAATTTGAAAGTTCGGATTACCGTTAGCCGAAGCCATTAAAGATCAATCGATTGATTTCTCTAATTTAACAAGAAACAAATCTTTCATCTTTTTGGCCGAACCAATCATTTCCAGATCATACTGAACATTACCGGTGGAAATTGCATCCCCCCCACCATGCCCAGTAAGTTCAAAAAGGTAATACGGATCATCCCGGTCCACATCGACGAGACAAGTGTAAAGGAGTGAGGGTTGTCCAAGCAAAGGGTCGGGGAAATCATCACTTGAATCTTTTGGAACATTAATCTCCACGCAAAGCACAAATTCATTTCCCTTTCCTGATTGAAGATAAGGATCCAAAGCAAAGCGGTGTGCTTCCGTTGCCCCACTTACCGCATCTATTTCTCCGGATGGAGAAATTCCAGAAAACAAGGTGTAACGATGACGCCAGAGTGGCAAAATATGACTCCGCTGAGTTCGGTAATCCTCCCAGAGTGGAACTTCAGAATAAGCAAGGGATTGTTCGAGAAACAAAGTCTCAATCATTGATCCAATCGTACTTTCTGCCCATATCGCTATTGAAGGCATAGGATTTAAATCTTCACGAAAACTCAGGTTGATCGATAGCCCGCTTCCATTGCCGTCCTGACTTTTTCGAACGATCCATTTTCGATGAGGTGCAGGTTGATCAAAACCAACGAGGTTTGAAGATCTAACAATTTGGGCACTGTTCTTATGCTCGTAACTATTTTCGATTAACCAAGAGGCAGGAGGCAGGTTATAAATCGCGGTGTAGACTAAAAAACCACAGGCAATACCGATCATAAGTACCTGTAAACGTGCTGATACCCTATGTTTCCCTTTGGCAATTCGATTTCTGAAGTACGGTACACGTGCCACAATGTGCAGAACCACTAAAATTAGAGTGACGAATCCTGCAATAACATGAATGTTCGTGACAGAAAGTGAAAATGGCTGAAAATACGCCAAGGTGCCCGTAGCAGCTAAAGCTGAAAAGCTAAACAAAAGGCCAAAATTGACCAGGTGTCTCATCTAACTGCTAATGTCCACTCTTACTCGGGTTATTAACTAATTTTGTCCCATCAAAACCAATTAATTTCCTGAGTTCCTTGATATGCGACTGACCCACTTCTTTTGGAGAGGCTTTATGTTTTTTACATAGCACTGCAGCATAGCCAGTCGCAATTCCCATCTGTCCGCAGGTATTCATAACCCGTGGTCCGCAGAGTCCGACATGAGTGCAACTAAAGCACCGGCCAGCCATCATTAAATTGGAAAGATTTCTTGAATAAAAACTACGAAAAGGAATGAAGTAATATCCTCCGGTTTTATGAAACATAGCCGTTGATAGAAAATCTTCCTTGGCTCCTTTTAATTTTCGTTGGTAATGACCGTCCACCTCACGTTTCTCCACAACCACAGCATCCGGGAACTCCCGGCGTTTAATCGCATCATGCATATCGTAAATGTGATCCCCCATCAACCGACGGGACTCTCGCTTCCCACCAACATATGCGACCCATTTCAATTTATTTGGAGCATATTTTGGGTTTTTCTTGGCATTGGAAAATGAGCCAAATATTGCACGTAACATGTGATCACGAATTTCTTCCGCATCATCAACTTGGTTAAGATCATTATCAGAATATTCCCAATACCATTCTCCCTTGGAAGCGACATGTTTGCCTGACACCGGAATGGCCCATGGAACCTTGGGGAAATCCTGTTTTTGATTGGTTCGCTCGCTATTCCATAAAACACTTGTTCCCATGACCCGGTTATCCGCTTTCTTCGGACTCCATAAATCACCATATTTATCCCAGCCTTCATCATGTTGGGAAGCTGCTTCACGACCGTAGCGGTAATCAGCTCCAGCCCAGTAACCCAGCCAACCGTCTCCAGTCGCATCAATAAAAATCGGTGCACGAAATCTTTTTATCCTACCACCCGTTACCTCTCTTGCCTCTACACTGAGAATTTTATCTCCCTTTTTCTCCAATCCACAGGCGGTATGATGAGCGAATAAATCAACGCCGGATTCGGCCATAGTTTTTTCTCTTTTAACCTGATCCACTTTGGCTTTTTCATTTCCATTTGGATAATGAATCGTGTCGATTGAGTTGAGAATGTCTGAACCATAGCCATGGATACCAAGGGTATGAACCCTGATCTCCTGGCTGGCATTACCTCCAAAAAGTGGACGATCCTGAATCACCGCAACCCTTAGTCCTTGTGAACGAGCGGCAAGTGCAGCTCCACAACCAGACATACCCCCTCCAACAACAACAAGGTCGAAAGTCAACTCCTCGACTTTTTCCTTCGACCGACCGGCGAGCACATCCTTCCAGTCAGATAATTCCTTTAGATCATCCTCCGGCAAAGACGGATTTGATTCCTTGGTAAAAAATATTGCATCACAACGTCCATCAAACCCAGTCAGGTCGCGAAGGGAAATTTTGGTTTTTCCAGCTTTCGCAATTTCAACCGAACCACCGGACTGCCAGTGCCAGGACTCCTCCGCTTCTCCAAAAGTTATCTGAAGAGGCTTGCCTTCAACCAAGACCTGAAAGCGTCCCGGTGACTGCCACTCCCCTTTACACCAGTCCCGATTCCTGACCCAGACATTCCATTTACCCGGCGTAGGCAAATCCACTACAGTCTCAGCATCTTCAACCGGTTTACCCATTCCATGGGCCAATAGATAATTTCCACCCATCTGTAAATAATGCTGGGTATCGATTTTCCAACCACCCGTTTTGGCAAAGGAGGAGGCCTCAAGCAAAACACCCGAACGACTTAACGCAGCACTGGGCTTGGCGCCCATTAAATAATTAGGAACACTAAGAGAGGCAACTCCAACCCCACCTATTACGCGAAGAAATTCTCTCCTTTTGGGAGTTTGTTTTTTCATAGTTCTGATAGAATTATAAGAAGATCAAGAAAGGATATCCTTGATAAGATGTCCGTGAATATCGGTTAAACGAAAATCTCTGCCTTGAAATGGATAAGTGAGTTTTTTGTGATTCACTCCCATAAGATGCATAATTGTAGCGTTCAGATCATGAACATGTACTGGGTTCTCGGTAATGTTATAGCAATAGTCATCAGTGGCTCCATAAGACATGCCTTTTTTAATTCCTGCTCCCGCCATAAAAATAGTGAAGCATCTGGGATGATGGTCCCGGCCATAATTTGTTTCTGTCAGTTTACCCTGTGAGTAAATGGTTCTACCAAACTCTCCTCCCCAAACAATCAGAGTATCTTCCAATAGTCCTCTTTGTTTTAGGTCCTGAATCAATGCTGCGGTGGGTTGATCCACATCCCGGCATTGTCCCTTAATTGCGTTGGGTAAACCACCGTGATGGTCCCATCCCATATGAAATAACTGAATGCATCGAACATCGCGCTCCGCCATACGTCGAGCAAGCAGGCAATTTGCAGCGTAGGTTCCCGGCTTTAAAACATCCGGTCCATAGCTGTCTAAAATATGCTTTGGCTCTTCGGAAACATCCGTTAATTCGGGGACACTGGTCTGCATGCGAAAGGCCATTTCATATTGCGAAATACGAGCATCAATCTCGGGATCTTTGACCAACTGATGATCCTTTCGGTTAAGCATAGCCAATTCGTCCAACATATCCCGCCTCATTGAACGGTTCATTCCTTTCGGATCGGATAGATAAAGAACCGGATCGCCCGAATTTCTGAATTTCACCCCTTGGTGTTGTGTGGGAAGAAAACCGGCACCCCAGAGTCGATCATATAACGGTTGATCATTTGGACGACCCGTGCCCCATGAAGTAAGAACCACATAAGACGGCAATTCCGAGTTTTCGGTTCCCAGACCATAGCTC
>Ga0209223_10002932_pt1 | contig 16591 bp, 18 predicted proteins | sample COG_06_FD_184750 | JGI IMG/M metagenome (GOLD analysis project Ga0209223, IMG submission 184750) | Pelagic Microbial community sample from North Sea - COGITO 998_met_06 (SPAdes) (version 2) | ecosystem: Environmental > Aquatic > Marine > Neritic zone/Coastal water | place: Helgoland, sampling...
TCATTTAGAGTGGGTGCAGCACTAGATCTATTAGAACAAGGTGAGCCGCTTGAAAGGATAATGCTCAGAGGGGGTTGGCAGACGGATTCGACTGCCATGTCATATCTTAGAAATTGGATCGTATAAAATCCGGGCAACAAGAGCCACAACAGTTAATCAGTAAAATTCAGTGCCTGCTTTAACTCTGCCGGTGGCTCTGGCAAATCCTTGAAGACTCTCCACGCTATTTTTGTACTTGGAACAAGAACCGCCCAAGCTGTAACAAAAATCGCCACAAAATAAATATACAGGCTCTTATTCGAGACAAACCACTCTTCAAGCGCTCCCTTATACGGAGCTATAACATTCGCATAGAAATCAACGGACGCTGTTGCACCGTGCATTATCTCTTCCTCACCGCGAAATATAATCGAACCTACCCCTGAGAGGCCTGGCCGAACTTGCTGTATAAGACTCTGAGTGTTCTCCGAATAAGCCCCAAATGTTTGGGTAGTTAGCGGCCTTGGGCCGATAACACTCATATCACCAAAAACGATATTCAACAGCTGCGGCAGCTCATTAATTTTGGTTTTACGCAAAAATGTGCCTACTGGAAGCACTCGAGGATCACCCCTCATGGTAACGGTACCAGTACCAATGTTAGGGCTATTTTTCAGCATAGTCGCAAACTTAAATAACTTGAATTTTCCCCCGCCCTTACCGATGCGCTCCTGTAAAAAGAATACCTCACCCTCGCCAGTGAGTCTTAGTGTTATGACTATAGGCACCAACAAAGGAGAAAGTAGTAATAACGCTATTCCAGAAAATAAAATGTCAAAAAAACGGACCATACTTACATCCTCTGATCTAGATATTTACCCGTCTCTTTATGAGCAAACTCAGGTAGTAGTCCGAAATACAATTTAACAATATCATCTTTGGTCCAAGTACCTTTTTCCCTTAGAGCTTCAATTCCGTCCATAAAATCATCTAACTTAGCCTCATCAAAGTCAGGCTGATTTTTGATAACCCCAACCGTCTCAAAACGCTCCATATCTAAATCTTCGTTATCAGTAAAAAATTCCTCGAAGTCTTTTTCACCGGTTGTATCACTCTTAAAGAAATAACATGGCCACTGCTTGTTCGCTATTAGCTCTTCAGCCCTATCGCGAGCCTCATCCTCAGACTCACATTCGCAGGGTTCATAGCCTCGCTCTCTTAAATAACGAACTGCAATCTCAGAAAAAGTAATCAGATGTAATTTTTCACTGAGTTTAGGAAAGAAAATATCTCTATTTTCACCAAGTAAGCCAGACAATAAACATAATTCACCAGATTCTTGAGGCGTTACAAAATAGCGGCGAACATCATTTGGGGCCGAAAACGGCTGTTTTTTTGCAAATCGCTGGTTGAATCCATGAAGGAGAGAACCATCAGAAAAAGCGACGTTAGCAAAACGTGCCATAGATATCTCTTGAGTTAAGCTTTCGCGCATTAGGAACATTTCCATAATCCGCTTGCTAGCTCCCATCATATTGACAGGGTTTGCCGCTTTATCAGTTGATACACAGAAATATTTTTTAGCCCCCAGTGCTTTAGCCAATCGAAGGGTCTTAATTGTATTAAAGACATTGACCATAATCATTCGCATTAGCGTATACGGATCTTTTTCGCTTCTAACATGCTTCAATGCTGACAGATTAAAAACATAATCATATGGACCTTCACAAGCCATTAATGCCTCAAATTCTATACTCCCTGAATCTATCGCGAACGTTTTGAACTCGCCGCCACCATAACCCACTGTGCTGCGTAGGTCTCTGACCAGTTCAACCATGTTATTTTCTGATATATCAACTACATGGAGTACAAGTGGATCTCGCTTAAAAAGCTCTTTGGTAACGGCCTGACCAATTGAGCCCGCTCCCCCAATCACCAAGAACCGTCCCGTTGAAACAAGTTCAGCTAAATGATCATATTTATTGCTGATATCTTGCTCAAATAGTTCCAATTGTCGGCCAATCAAAGATAAATAATTCATTACACAACCTTTTAATTTTATTAATTCTCGGTTTTAAACCGAGAATTAATGAGATCAAATTTTTACTGCCAATCGACGAACAACCCGCGATACCAGCAATAAATTAGATACCACTATATCTAAATACACTCACAAAAATGACATTTAAATAACGATAGCGGACCGATAAAAAATTCTAACAATACCAATATAAGCAACATAACCAAGTATTCTAAATAGGTTGATAACCGCGATAATTAGTTATTAATGTACAACCCCATCTCTATTAATCACCTTCAAAAATGTCATCCTTAAAATTTTTATATCAAACCAAAGAGATTGATTACTCATATACTCTTCATCAAGTGCGGCCTTGCCAGCAATCGACAGCTCATCTCGTCCATTCACTTGCGCCCAGCCTGTGATACCTGGCAGTAATTTGTTCACACCTATTTGAGTACGCAAAGCAATTAAGTCGTCTTGATTAAATAGTGCGGGACGAGGTCCAACAAAACTCATGTCGCCTTTTATAATTGAAAATAACTGAGGCAGTTCATCCAAGCTAGTTAATCGTAAAAAACCACCGATAGGCGACAAATAACTATGCGGATTGTCAATCAAATGTGTTGCTAAAGTAGGCGTATCAATAAGCATGGTACGAAATTTTGGCATTTTGAAATTATTATTGCCTTTGCCAATTCTATCAGACCAATGCAAGGCAGGACCCCTAGATGATAGCCTAACGGATATTGTGATCAAGAGCATGGGGACGACTAACGGAAATAGAATCACAATAGCCAGTAATAAATCAAAAATCCGTTTCATTCATATCCTTGAGTGATTTTTGAGCTTCAAACCCGAGTTTTTCTAACTTAGAAGACGAGTAATGTTCGTCGCCAAGAAGCTTATTTACCTTATATTTGACGCGCCGACTTACTAGTTTGGCCGCGTCAAAAAAAATTTTATGAACGCTCCAATTTGGCACTGATTTACCTAGCGCATGACACATATCGTTGTAAATCTCCCTAGAGGAATAAGGCCTACCATCTGTCGCAATGAACACTTCACTATTCGTGTGTTGACTATCGGCAACGAATAGCATGGCTCTGACTAAATCGTCTACATGAATCATAGAACGTTTATTCCCTGCCTCTGGCAGAGGAGGAAACCAACCACTTCTAATCCATGACTGCATTAATCGTAAATTACCTTTAACTCCAGGGCCATAAACCAATGAAGGCCGAATGATGGAAACATGCATATCAGACTCTTCCGCTATTTTTAATAACTCGGTTTCAGCTTCTAGTTTCGTTTCCCCATATACTCCTTCTGGATAAGTCCAGTCCGACTCACTTGCGCCGCGGTCACAAGATCCATGCCCTCCAGCTTTAACACTACTAATAAATACAAACCGCTTGACGCCACTTTGGACTGCCGACCTAGCCAGCCCTACTGTTGCCGCTACGTTAATTGAATGATACATATTTCTAACCTTACTGGGCTCTCGAATGTCATGAGCAAAGCCCGCAAGATGAAAAACAGTATCGATCGATTCAAACGCATTATTAGGGATACTATCTGACAGGAGATCACAAATAATAGTTTCATAATTATCAACGTTAGATCTAGCGAGTAATCTAACATCGCAATCTATAGTCCTGAGTAATCCAAGCAGACGACTCCCGACAAAACCAGTTGACCCTGTTACTAAATATTTTTTCATTTAATCATCGAAACCCAACAGCTGGGTGGTCAGATTCTTAATAACAGAGGATTTATTAAAAGTCGTTTCCAACAATCTGTCATTATTAACGGTAAATTTCAATTTCTCAGAATCGGACATATCGATACACTCCTTAAAAGCGCCACTTATTAGACTGACATTCGAGGGATCTACGCTAATACCAAGAGCATTGTCGTTAACAATATCTGCCACATCACCATTGATAACTGCCAAGATTGGCTTTTTTACAGCTATATACGTCTGCGTCTTCGCAGGCACAGTAACTGAAAAAACGGGTTTATCGATCAGCGACACGATAAGAAAATCACTGCCATCGTAAAATTTACCCATGTCTTCACGCGACTTTTTACCATGGAAAATAACGTTTTTATGATTACTGCAAAGTTTTTTCAACAACAGTAGATTAGAACCATCACCGATAATATTCAATTGCGCTTTATTACTCCATTCCTTTTCCAGCGAACAAAACGCATTAATGATATTTTCTAAATTCTGCACTTTCCCGACATTTCCAGCAAACGTAAAATGGGTTTTTTTATTTTCACTTAAAACTATTGAATCTGATTCAAGAATCAAGTCATCAGGCCAATTTGGAGCATAGCCAAACTGCATACTTTTCTTGATATAAGGTTTTAGTCGCCCCTCAAACCCTTTGCTAGAAATAGCTAAAGATGAGACATTTTGATAAATGAACTTGACAAAATAATCTAATGCCGTCGAAAGCATTCTTGTTTTCTTAAAGCCATACGCGTAAACGCTTTCGGGCCAGAGATCTTGAACCCAGAGCATCACCGGTTTTTTATACAGTTTTCCAACTACAACTGCTGGTAACATATCAGTTAAAGACCCCACATTAAATCCAAAAATACGGTCATATTTTTTCCCGATACAAACAGCTACAACACTACCAACGATCATAAAATTCAGATACTTTAATATCTTTTTTATGGGACTCTCCCTATACCCCGTTACAGCGGCTAAACGAATAATCTTAACGCCTTGGTATTCGGCTTTGCTGACAAAGCGATTTTTATATCCTGCGAAAATCTTGCCTAACGGATAAGTTGGTGCCAAAGTCAATACAGTCACTTCATATCCTTGGTCTTTCCAGGCTAAAGCAACATCGTTGATTTTGAACTCCTCAGGGTAGAAACATTCGGAGACAATCAATATTTTTTTAATTTTAATAAGGGATTCCTACCTTATATTGGGAATACAGTTTTCTGTTGTTAGCAATCAAACTAATCATATCGACAACCATCTGATCGTAAGACGGTATTTTATAGTCTATTAACAATCTGGTATCAACAAAACTCTTGTCAACACGCTTCCCAGGAACCGGTACAATCCCAATATTTTTTTTAGTATGCTTTTGAAACAAGCTAAGTAGTTCAAACTTACTAATTGGGGCATTATTAGTCACGTGGTAAAGGCCAGTTATGTGGTGATCTAGCGCCCATTTAACAGCCTTAGCTAGCTCTAATGTAGTAACACCAGACCATATAGCGTCTGTATATCCGTGTATATCGCCAGTCTCATTCATAAACCAGTGAAACAATTCCTCGCCATCGATTTTTAACTCAGGCCCAACTACGGACGTTCGTAATGTAAGATGCTTATCATTGACGACCTCGCCAAGTCCTTTTGTTTTGGCATAGATACCCCTACCATCTTTCTCATCCTGCTCAACATATGGTCCCTTCTTGTCGCCAGAGAACACACAATCCGTTGATATGTGAATTAATGTTGCCTCGATGTCATCCGCAACTCTTGCCAACCGATGTGGCATATATGAATTAAGAAAAATGGCATTTTCAGGATCGGCATTCGCCCCATTGATTAATACTCCAATGCAATTAATAATAAAATCTGGCGATATATCAATTATATTTTGACAAAAATAATCAAAATTCCTCGCATCTAAAACAATAGTGTCATCTTGGAGCTTCTTTCTATAGGAAAAATTATAGAGGTCATACCGACCACCAATCTTAAGATAATTAAATACTTGGTGACCAATAAGTCCAGTGGAGCCTAGAACCAAAATCTTCTTTTTCAAGACCTCTATTCCTTATGCCAAACGGTTCTATTTACGTAGTCAATATATGAAACAATAATACGAAGGATTTTTTTCGAAACATTATCTGCCTCATAATCTTTAACAGGTTTTATCGCTCTCTTGGCTTCAGCGTGATGACTAGTCGCAATTTCTACCGAATCTATTACCCTGTCTTTACTTAATCCAGACATAATTACCGTCGCCTCATCCATCCCTTCGGGCCTTTCATGCGCCTGTCGTATTGTTACCGCGGGTAAATTAAGAATCGAAGCTTCTTCAGCAATAGTTCCGCTATCTGAAATAACACAAAATGCGTTCATCTGAAGGTTGTTGTAGTCATGGAACCCAAACGGTTTAGAAAATCTAATTAATGGATTTTTACTTTGATAACCTATCTCATCAAGCTTCTTTCTTGTTCTCGGATGAGTAGAAATAACTATTGGCATTGCATATTTACTTGTCAATGCATCGATTGATTCCAACAAATCAGAAAAGTTGGAGGGTGAATCCACGTTCTCTTCCCGATGAATGCTCATAACTATATACTTTTTTGGCTGAAGACCTTCTCTATCTAATATGTCACTCGCCTTTATTTTTGTCATATTAGCATTTAATACTTCTGTCATCGGAGAGCCCGTTTTAATGACTGTTTCGGGCTTTATTCCTTCTGCAATCAAGTAATCTCTCGCCTGCTCAGATAGTGGTAGGTTAATATCGCTTAAATGATCCACTATTTTTCTATTGATTTCCTCTGGCACTCTTTGGTCAAAACAGCGATTACCCGCTTCCATATGAAATATTGGGATTTTCCGTTTTTTTGCTGGAATAACACTTAAACAACTATTGGTATCGCCGTATATTAATAGTGCATCAGGTTTTATTTTTTCGAACACCCTATCTGCCTTAGCGATAATATCGCCAATAGTTTCTGAAGGCGTGCCTTTAACCGCCTCTAAGAATATATCTGGTTTTCTTATATTTAAATCTTCAAAAAAAACCTGATTAAGTTCATAGTCATAATTTTGACCCGTATGTACGATCGTGTGATTAACATGCCGATCTAACTCCTTCATGACCTCACTAAGCTTAATTATCTCTGGTCTAGTCCCTACTATTGTCATCACTTTAATTTTATTCACAGGTTCCGAATTCCTCTAAATCATCTTGAATTTCTCTAAGTCCCAACAGAAGATTAGTTAACTCATCTTCATCTAATCTATGCGTATTATGTGAGTGATATTCTCCAGCCTGAGTAATTATCTCCTCACCTTCCTCAAAAAACTTATTGTAATTCAGATCTCGATTATCCGCGGGAATTCTATAATAATCATCCATATCAATAGCCTTGACCATTTCTTCTTTTGTTAGAAGTGTTTCATAAAGCTTTTCACCATGCCTTGTCCCAATCGTCTTAATTTCATGGCTAGGCTTACCTAGAATTTTAGTCATCGATTTCGCGAGCGTTTGAATTGTTGCAGAAGGTGCTTTCTGAACAAAAATATCTCCACTTTCTCCATGTTCAAAAGCAAATAAAACTAAATCAACCGCTTGATCAAGACTCATCATAAATCTCGTCATTTGTGGGTCAGTAATAGTAATTGGATTCCCGTTTTTTATCTGTTTTATAAATAGCGGGATCACTGATCCGCGACTGGCCATAACATTGCCATATCGAGTGCATGCAATCATGGTTCCTGTCTCACTTCGACTTTTTGCTACGACCACTCTCTCCATCATAGCTTTGCTAACGCCCATCGCATTAATTGGGTACACAGCTTTATCTGTGCTTAGAGCAATTACTTTTTTAACTCCAGCACTTATAGCCGAGTTCAGAACATTTTCAGTACCAACTACATTTGTTTTTACTGCCTGCATTGGATAAAATTCACACGAAGGGACTTGCTTGAGCGCAGCAGCATGGAACACATAATCAACGCCATGCATCGCATCATTAATTGAGTTAGTATCTCTTACATCTCCAATGTAGAACTTTAATTTATCGTTATTGTAGAGCGTTCTCATATCATCCTGCTTAAGCTCATCTCTAGAGAAAATTCGAATTTCTGCAATGTCTGTAGTCAGAAATCTTCTCAAGATAGCGTTACCAAAAGAACCTGTTCCACCTGTGATTAATAATTTTTTGTCTTTAAACATTTTTTACGTACCTATGATTTTATAATTATACTAAGTTGCGCAATTTAATTGTTGAGCACTGAAGAAAGAAGCTCTTTAGCACTTGTTATTCTCAACGGCTTTTCAATAACTCCAATATAGCGCTTCACAGATTTTGCAATCGACACTGCTGACGATGGATCAAAAGCTGCCTCAGGATCAATTAGATCCCGCACATAATCCATTTCCGGTGCCAGAATATCTAGACCCGCCTGCCTCGCTTCTATTAGAGGCAGGCCAAAGGACTCAAACTTGGAGGGATAGATTAGCGCGTCCACTTGGTGGTACAAATCAATAATTGAAGAATGAGACATCGACCCCAAATTTTGTATATTTAGAGAAGAATTCACTGTTTGTAGCCTAAGATAGTCCGCGACATCAAAAAACGAAACCTCATCAAAGGTAAGCAGTAATTTGAGATTCAAACCCTCTTCAGCCAGTAAACACCATGCATCGATCAAAACCTTATGATTTTTATGGGGCTCCGCAGAGGCGACATAAAGGAACACAGGTTTACGGTTCGATGGGCTTCGCTTTTGACCATTAGACCTTTGATAACATATCGCATCAGCAATAAAAGGCTTGATCGACACTACTGATGAACGGGAGACATGGCGTTCCATAAGGAATTTCATTGAGGGAGTTTGGACCATGTATTCATCAATATTATTTATCCTAATTTTCAACCACAGTCTCTCAAGAAATAAGCGGAGTTTGACTTTAAAAGCGAAGCCAGAAAGATTTCTATCTTCAATTAGGTACCGATTTTGTACGTATACTACTACCCTACCTTGTAAACTGAAAATCGGAGGCAAATTTCCGAAGCAGAAAACCGTATCGTTTTTTCCTATATTTCTGTAAAGCCACCACTCGGCTCGCAATCGACTTAGGACTGTCGGACGATAGCGCCTTACATTACAGCCTTTCATGATGTCACTATCCGCAACTAATCGATCATCTAAAAGCGCAAATGCCCACCTGACCCTTGACTCATCAGACTCCGCCAGCAGTGCCAAAAGTAAAGAGCGCCCCCCACCTTGATGAACATTCACTGCATGCAAAATATTTTGACCAGCCAAACTCCTGCTCCTCATACACTTTAGACAGTTTTAGTAGTTGTGCTAATCTTATTTAATTCATCGATAAACAAAGTCACTCGATCACTAAATGAATAGCCCCCCCCCATGATACGTTCATGCCCTTTACTGGCGATGAGCCGAAAGTCATTATCACTATTCACCAAAGCTTTCACATCGCAAGGAAAATCATACATTAGACAATCAACGCCATCCTCTAAATATGACATTGTAGTTTCATTTCGCTCAGTCACTAATAATCCTCCCGACGCACAAACCTCGAATAACCTAAGATTGGAAAAATCCCTGTTTTCAGCAGTGAGCATATTTAGATTAAATTTCGAAGCAGCAAAAATGGTGCTCATCTCCTCCTGGGTAACCATACCAATATTGACAGCGTGATCAGACCTGAATTTTAGGGAAGAACGCTCCCATCCTCCGCCCCATATAGATACTGCTAAACCTATTTTTGATATAAAGGCTTCCCGATTTGGACTCCAATTCCCTACAAACGTGACATCATACTTAAGACTAACGTTACGCACATGGTGTAGCTCTGGTATGTAGTACCAGTCAATGAATGCTAAATTCTGCGCTCCTTTTTGTCTATATTCATCAAACAAATGGGGCCGAGATGAAATGAGTAGATCGTATGAACTGAAGCACTTCAATAGATTCTCATTGGAATTTTTAGGATTAAAAAATTCATCTGGATTCCAATTTACTATCTTTACACCCCTAATTTTTGACCGTAAGCTCAAAAGAGTCTTAACCTGAACATTGAGACCTTTTGAAATCAAGATTACGTCAGGTTGCAACCTGCAGGCATAATCAATTAATTCAATGTTAACCCGATAATTATAAAAAAATGAGAACAAACGGCGTTTTATCCTACCAAACAATTTTCGACTGCTTATGCCAGGAACGATTGTCGTATAATCGAATATGCTTACCTCATAATTCCGCTTTCTCAGTTCTTTGACTAACATGTCGGGGAGCGTCCCAGCCCAATACTCACCATACACTAAGTATTTCATATAGTAGCTCTGATAAAAAAGTGGCTCGTTAAAGACTCTCTAAATACTGAAAACGTTAGCATATTAACAAGCCCAACTTTACTAGATTTTGGCAGATCCATTTCTACAGATTGCACACAAAATCCACAAGACACCAACATGTTTTTTATAGATGATAAAGTGAAAAATCGTAGATGAGTTCTGTCGAGTAAACCCTCGTCTTGATACTCAAAATTACCAAAGAACACTAGAGGAACAGTAACGCGAAAATTTCTCACGTTAGGTATCGCAATTAAAAGCTCCCCAGACTCTTTCAATAAATCTTTAGCTTTTAGGAGAGCTGCCTTGGGTTCTACGAGATGCTCCAAACTATCTGAGAATATGACATAGTCAAACTGTCCATCCTGCGAAGAAAGGTCTATATCTTCAAAGTTTCCACAAAGCACTTCATCCAAACATTCTGACGCCTCAGATGCGTATTCGGGATATATTTCTAACCCTGTGACTTTTGCAGAATACTTGTCCTTTAAGTAACTCCCTAGCACACCTTTACCGCACCCAATATCTAGAAACTGGGCGCCGCCCACTATTGGAAAAAGAGAAGGCCAAGTTCGATCTCGTGAGTAATAATCATTATTTGAGGAACCTTTCATTATATTTCTCCATTTCTTTTTGGTAAAAGCAGTTGCAACACATTCCATCCAATCGCACCCAGCAACATCACTGGGCCGATTAAGATTCCTGGTCGCCGTACTCGTATAGTTGAGGCGTCGCTCTGATCACCTCTGACCCACCACATAACCAACAACAAAGTGCCAATTTTACGCGCAGCTTCAAGATAACGTTGATTTTTAACCTCAAGAAAGATACTGTTTCTAATGGCATACCAGGAGTTTCGGATCTTTGAAGTGGCAGACATCTCTGTTAGGTGCGAAACAAAAATATTGCTCTGAATAACATCAAATCCCGAACTAATGACCCTTCTGAAAAAGTCCGTCTCTTCTCCATACATATAGAATCGTTCGTCCATGAATCCTGTTTGCTTTAAAATTCCTATTTTGATCCAGAATAGAAAGCCTGAAATGTCAGATGCTGGCCGATCTTGAGCATCGACCTTTTTACTTTCAATAAAACCAATAACTCCAGCCATATGGTGCATATGATCATACAACGCGTTCAAAACGTTTCTACCTTGTTCTTGATTAGGTGAAAGATCACTATTGCACACAAGTACAAAGTCAGCGCCTTTTGTCTCTAGAAATCTGAGGCCAGTATTAACTGCTGCAGCGAACCCACCATTCGAGATTCTCTTCACAACTTCAATATTGGACTCTTCCAACAATTTTACTGAATCGTCAGTTGAGGCGTCGTCTACAACTAATATATCTATATCCGGAAAAGCCGTAAACAATAACTCTAAGGTTTTGATAATAAATGGTTCACCATTATAATTTGGAACCAATATTACTAGCTTTGCAGATGCAATGTAATTTTCGTGACAGGTTGACGTAGTCATTCAGACCATCCTCCCAAAATAGTAAATTTTCCCTTTAAGTTCATCTTTAAGAAATACAACTGAAATCCTGTCCAGCTCTTCTCCTGCGAAGTAGATATCTGGCATTCGTAGGCTTAGACGGTCGTAAATAAGGGCTTCAGCACTTCGTTTACCCTCATCATAATAGCTACAAATCCCAATCGAATTAACCCTCCCCAGAAATCTAGACATACAAACTCATTATTTCTTACAAGCCAAACAATCAATCAGAAGGTGATCCAAAGAACCACCTTTCCTGTGTCGAAAACCTCTTCGATCACTTAAAGCATTAGTGCCGAAACTTACAAAGTTTTTACGCGGCAATCCAACCAACTGGCTGCGATCCTTTAAAATAAAATGGAGCCTCAGTAGCGCCAAAATCTGCCTGCATCGGATTTGGATAAACAACAACTTTTTCGTCCCCCTGAATTAACCAAGCACCCCACCAGCTAAAGGTACTATTTGCAATTATCATATGCTTGCAATTTGACATTAACCACAGGTCAGAATGAGCACCTAGCTCTCCCACATTATGATCGACAAAAACTACATTTCGGCCTTCTAATCGTAATTTCTCTTTGGCTGCAATGTGGTCATCAGAAAAAATAAAGTATTGAGGATTTTCAACTCTCATTTCGATTATATCGAGTGCTCGATGATAATAATCTATCGCTATATTATTTACTGAACTCGTGCCAACAGCCTCATACCAGCGAACATGAATCCCTACTGAATTGCTGCTTCGTATTGCGGATTGCATATCAACGTTTCGTGAATCTATCGGCGCTACGAATATTAATTCTTTACGTAAAATATCACTTATATCATCAAAATATTTTTCATTTTGCCATAAGCCATCTATGTAGCATCCATCCCTAGGCTTGAAAGATAGAATTCGATCATCTTGCCCAGATTCATTCTCCGCCAGATAGATTCCCTCTAGCCCCGAATAGCTTTCAGACAGAAATTTGGTCAGCCTACGCCTGACCCTGGAAAAAGGCTCTAGCCTCTCTTCCCGGGTCGCCATACGGCTTCCAATAGAAAAATTTCCTAACTCATATCTCCTCTGATATTCAAAATCCCTCGAAAAACCGCTTACGTTATCAATGACCAGTTCAGCCCCGTATTTAGCAGCCAGCTGACGCGCAGCCGCATAACAAAACATTTGATTACCGAGACCTCCTTTCACTCTTACTATGATTTTCATCTTTAACCTATCTTATTGTTACTATTTGGCTTTTACCGCTTGCTAACTATTATTAGAAGAATAAGGAGTGCATCACGAAAAACTAGTAGAAGCATAAAAAGGAATAAAAAGCTCTATAACTAGAATAACAATTCAGTAAAAGCATAACCGATCAAAAGGTTACTACTTTATAAGTCCCATTTAGCACATGCTGACACCAATCTTGGTTACCTAAGTACCACTCCACCGTTTTCCTTATACCACTTTCAAACGATTCTGTTGGCAACCAGTTGAGTTCTCTTTGAATCTTACCAGCATCAATAGCGTATCGGACGTCGTGGCCTGCACGGTCTTCAACAAATGTGATGAGGTCTTTGTAGTGATCAATATCATTAGGTTTTTCCGGAACCATTTCTTCCAATAATTCGCAGATGGCATAGACAACCTCGATATTTTTTTTTTCGTTATGCCCTCCGATATTGTAGGTCTCCGCTACCTCACCTTTCGTGGCCACTAAAACTAATGCTCTGGCATGGTCTTCCACATATAACCAGTCTCTTATCTGATGGCCCCTCCCATATATGGGTAAGGGTTTGCCTTGCAGCGCATTAAGAATAACAAGTGGAATGAGTTTTTCAGGAAAATGAAAAGGTCCATAATTGTTAGAGCAGTTGGTAATCAGCGTGGGCAAATTATAGGTCCTATTCCACGCTCTCACTAAATGATCGGAGCTAGCTTTCGATGCGGAGTATGGCGAACTCGGGGCATAAGCGGTTGTTTCTTTAAACAAGGGTAGTGTTTTTTGTTGAGCTGACACTCTAGTTACACCGCCTGCCTGCATGTCCGGCATTAGCCTTATATTTTGATAGTCATCAGGATGGGGTAAGTCCCCATAGACTTCATCAGTGGAGATATGGTGAAAGCGAAAACCCGCTTTCTTACTTTCGTCTAATTGAACCCAATATGTCCTGGCCTGCTCGAGCATATTATATGTGCCAAGGATGTTGGTTTGAATGAATTCTCCTGGACCATCAATACTCCGATCGACATGAGATTCTGCCGCGAGATGCATAATAATGTTGGGCTGATACTGATGAAACACCCTAGCAATTTCATTTGCATCACAAATATCTACACATTCAAAATTATAACGCGGAGAGTCACTAATCGAGCTCAGCGATTCTAAATTACCTGCATAAGTTAGCTTATCAACATTAACTACAACGGTATCAGTGTCATTAATCAAATGGCGGATCACCGCAGAGCCAATGAACCCTGCTCCTCCCGTAACAAGAATGGTTCTCATCATGTTTTTCCATACAAAGCTGTTAAACACCGTTTCGCGCTATCTTTCCAATAGGGGATAGCCAGATGATACGTTTTTTTAATTTTAGCTTTATTCAATACGCTGTAATAAGGTCGTGTGGCTGGCGTTGGGTAGTTTATGGTTTCAATAGGGCTAACTTGGCATTGGATATTGGTTAATTCAAAGATAGTTTTAGCAAAATCATACCAACTACATACCCCTTCATTGCTAAAATGAACAATGTTTGTTGTAAAATCTGTTTGGTTAAACTCTTGGCTCTTAATAATACTCATAATTGCCTTAGCCAAGTCTTTCGCATATGTTGGTGTGCCAACTTGATCAAAAATAACATTCAAGTTGTCACGATCTTGACCGAGCTTAATCATGGTTTTAAAGAAATTATTGCCATATTCTGAATACAACCAACTAGTACGAATAATGATCGCATTAGTTTTAAGCGTTTTCTGTATAGCTTGCTCGCCCTGGAGTTTAGTTTTCCCGTATACGCCATGCGGCGCCACCTCATCCGTTTCGATATAGGGTCGACACTGTGTGCCGCTAAACACATAATCGGTTGAGATATGAATTAATTTGGTATGATCTTGTTTAGCAATATTGGTGATTTGCTCTATAGCTAAATGATTAATTTGGTTTGCCAATCCAGGTTCTGATTCTGCCTTATCAACAGCGGTGTGAGCGGCGCAGTTAATGATTATATCAAAGGTTTTGCGTTCAAAAAACTTAGTAATACTAACCTCATCACTTAAATCGAGCTGTTTACGATTAGCAAACACAAATTCGTACTCAGGATAACCTGCTGTAATTGATTGGATTGATTGGCCGAGCTGCCCCGTACTACCGATTACTAAAATAGTATAAAATTTATTCATAGTAATTATGTTTATAATCAAAGCAATCTGTTAATTCTGTAAGGCGTGGATACTGAGTATCTTTATCTGATAAAAGTAACTGCTGCTTAGTTAACTGCCAATCGATATTTAAATCCATGTCATCAAACGCTAAACCACGGTCATATTCAGGTGAATAGTAATTATCGACTTTATAGGCAAAAGTCGCAGTATCAGTCAACACTACAAATCCGTGAGCAAAACCACGCGGGATAAACGTTTGTTTTCGATTAACACCCGACAGCTCTACCGCCACATGCTTGCCAAAGCTTGGACTTCCCCTTCTAATATCAACTGCGATATCTAATACTGACCCTTCAATCACCCGCACTAATTTACTTTGGGCATAAGGTGCTAATTGAAAATGCAGACCACGTAATACACCTTTAAATGATTTGGATTCGTTATCTTGAACAAAATCAACCTTATAGCCCAAAGCATCTTCGAGCTTATCCTGTCTAAATGCTTCAAAAAAAGAACCGCGCTCATCGCCATGAACTTTAGGCTTAATAACTAATATATCACTGATATTTTGAGGAATAAACTCCACGCTTAAAAGCCCTCTTCGGCGCATCTTAGCAGATACTGACCATATTGATTTTTTATTAGCGGTTGGACCAACTCCACTAACTGCTGTCTGGAAATATAGCCCTGCTGAAAGGCAATCTCTTCAATACAGGCTATCTTTAAGCCTTGGCGCCTTTCGATGATTTCGACAAATTGAGAAGCTTCGAGCAGACTTTGATGAGTACCAGCATCTAACCAAGTATAACCACGCCCCATTAACTCTACTTTAAGACGCTGTTCGGCTAGGTAAGCTTGATTAACGGCCGTTATCTCTAACTCTCCACGATCTGAACGTTGAATAACCTTAGATTTTTGAATAATGTCATTAGGATAAAAGTACAGCCCAGTAACAGCATAGTTACTTTTAGGCTCTAAGGGTTTTTCGTCAATACTGATGACATCCCCGTTAGCATCAAATTCAGCAACACCATAACGCTCTGGATCGGTCACATGATAACCAAATACAGTCGCCTTATTTTCGGTTTCAATAGTAGTAACAGCTTTAGCCAATAGTGAAGTCAAATCATGGCCATGATAGATGTTATCACCAAGTATTAAACAAACATTATCATCACCAATGAAATCTTCCCCTAAGATAAAAGCTTGGGCAAGACCATCAGGGGACGGCTGTATGGTATAACTAAAATTCATACCTATTTCAGACCCGTCGCCTAGTAACCGTCGGAAGCTGACCTGATCTTCAGGAGTGGTAATAATTAATACATCTTTGATTCCTGCTAACATGAGAACAGATAAAGGATAATAAACCATGGGCTTGTCGTAAATAGGCACAAGCTGTTTGGAAACACCACGAGTAATAGGATACAAGCGAGTGCCGCTTCCGCCAGCCAAAATTATTCCTTTCATTTATTAATCTCTTTATTTTCTGAGTAAAAGGGTCGTTGATAAGCTATATTTAAAGATTTAGCACTGTATATCTGTATTTGTATTTTTTCACCGTAGCGCTATATAAAAAATCTGCCGTAACTCGGATCGCAAGCTATCATTAACTTGATACTTATGG
>Ga0209223_10002934_pt1 | contig 16580 bp, 14 predicted proteins | sample COG_06_FD_184750 | JGI IMG/M metagenome (GOLD analysis project Ga0209223, IMG submission 184750) | Pelagic Microbial community sample from North Sea - COGITO 998_met_06 (SPAdes) (version 2) | ecosystem: Environmental > Aquatic > Marine > Neritic zone/Coastal water | place: Helgoland, sampling...
ATCTTCAGCAATTTTGTCACCGTAGTTCTTTCCACCGTACCAGTTAGATTCCCATCCTCTGATAATTCCTAAACGATTTCCTATTGGATTAGTTTTTTGTCCCATTTCTACTATGATTGATTACTGATATTTTTAGCACCTAACTCTAAAGTAACGTGATTAGAACGCTTACGAATTCTATGAGCACGCCCCTGTGGAGCTGGTCTTAATCTTTTTAACATCCCTGCGCTATCTACACAAATAGATTTTACGAATAATCCAGCATCCTCAATACTAGCGTCTTCATTCTTAGCTTGCCAGTTTGCGATTGCAGACATTAACAATTTCTCTAAGTTTCTAGACGATTCTTTTGGACTGAATTTTAAGATTTGTAAAGCTTTTTCAACTTCAACTCCTCTTACTTGATCCGCTACTAAACGCATTTTTCTTGGCGACGTAGGACAGTTAGTTAGTTTAGCAAAAGCTCTGCTTTTTCTAGCCTCTTTTAACTGCTGTGCCATATTATGTTTACGAACTCCCATTTCCTACTATTTTTTACCTTTATTTTTTGCACCTGCATGCCCTCTAAAAGAACGTGTTGGTGAAAATTCTCCTAATTTATGTCCTACCATATTCTCAGTAACATATACAGGAACGAATTGACGTCCATTATGTACTGCTATAGTTTGACCAACGAAATCAGGTGAAATCATACTTGCTCTAGACCAAGTTTTGATTACAGACTTTTTCCCTGCTTCTACATTAGCCATTACTTTCTTCTCTAACTTATAGTGAATGTAAGGTCCTTTTTTTAATGATCTTGCCATGGCTTATTATTTCTTTCTACGTTCTAGAATATATTTATTACTCGCTTTGGTCTTAGATCTTGTCTTGAATCCTTTTGCAGGAATACCATTTCTAGATCTTGGATGTCCACCTGAAGATTTACCTTCACCACCTCCCATTGGGTGATCAACTGGATTCATTACAACAGCTCTAGTTCTTGGTCTTCTACCTAACCATCTAGATCTACCAGCTTTACCAGAAACTAGTAATTGGTGATCCGAGTTAGATACAACTCCAATAGTTGCTGTACAAGTCAACAAGACTAATCTTGTTTCACCTGAAGGCAATTTTACTGTTGCATATTTTCCATCTCTTGCCATTAATTGAGCAAATGAACCAGCAGAACGAGCCATAACAGCTCCTTGACCTGGACGTAACTCTATACAAGAAATTGTAGTTCCTAAAGGAATATCACTTAAAGGCATTGCATTTCCGATTTCTGGAGCAACTCCAGAACCTGAAATTATTGTTTGACCTACTTTTAATCCGTTTTGCGCAATTACATAACGTTTATCTCCATCAGTATAACTAACTAGTGCAATAAATGCAGTACGATTTGGATCATACTCGATAGTTTTTACCGTTGCAGGAATACCATTCTTATCTCTTTTAAAATCGATAATACGATATTTTTGTTTATGACCTCCACCAATATTACGTGTAGTCATTCTTCCCTGATTGTTTCGACCTCCAGATCTTTTTTTCGGAGCTAATAAACTTTTCTCCGGCTTGTCAGTTGTAATGGCGTCGAACCCATTTACAACTCTAAAACGCTGACCTGGTGTTATTGGTTTTAATTTTCTAACTGACATTTCGTCTTTTCTTAAAGATTGTTATAAAAATCAATACTTTCTCCTTCGGCTAACTGTACTATAGCTTTTTTGTATCCACTTTTCGCCCCAGTTACCAATCCTTTTTTAGTGAATTTAGTATTTCTTTTTATTGGGTAATTTAAAGTTTTTACGCTAGAAATAGTAACTCCGTAAGCAGTTTCAACTGCATCCTTAATTTCTATTTTGTTAGCTCTCTTATCTACAACAAATGCATAGCGATTAAATAATTCACTATCACCTGTAGCTTTTTCCGTAATAATAGGTTTAATTAAAATACTCATCCTACTTACTTAAATTGTTTTTAATTCCCTCTAAAGAGCTTTCTGATATCACAACTTTTCCTGCATTTAAAATACCGTAAGTATTTAATCCTGAGTTGCTTACAACTTTAGAGCCTTTCAAATTTCGCGACGACAAATATACGTTATTATTTGACTCACCCAACACAAACAAAGACTTTTTAGAATCTAACCCTAATGCTTTCAATACGTTGATGAAATTTTTCGTCTTTGGCGTATCAAAATTAAAGTCTTCGATTACTACTAAATTATTGTCTTTTGCTTGAATACTTAATGCAGATTTACGTGCTAACTGCTTTAAGTTTTTATTCAACTTGAAAGAATAACTTCTTGGTCTTGGACCAAAAACTCGACCTCCACCTCTAAAAATTGGAGACTTAATACTTCCCGCACGAGCTGTACCTGTTCCTTTTTGTTTTTTAATCTTTCTAGTACTACCTACAATATCTGCTCTTTCTTTAGCTTTATGCGTTCCTTGTCTTTGATTCGCCAAGTATTGCTTTACATCTAAATAGATTGCATGATCGTTAGGTTCTATTCCGAATACTTCTTTAGAAAGCTCAACCTTTCTACCAGTATCTTTACCATTAATGTCTAAAACTGCTACTTTCATTATTTCTGAATAGTTATGTAAGAGTTTTTGTGACCAGGAATTGCTCCTTTTACAACAAGCAAGTTCTTTTCAGCAACTACTTTTAATACTCTTAAGTTTTGAACTTTTACTTTTTCACCACCCATTCTACCTGCCATTTTCATTCCTTTGAATACTCTCGCAGGATATGATGCAGCTCCAATAGAACCTGGTGCTCTTAAACGGTTGTGTTGACCGTGAGTTGCTTGTCCAACTCCAGCAAAACCGTGACGTTTTACAACTCCTTGAAAACCTTTACCTTTAGAAACACCTGAAACATCGACGAACTCGCCTTCTTCAAAATGTTCAACTGTGATAGAGTCTCCTAATTTGTACTCTTCTTCAAACCCTTGGAATTCAACGACTTTTCTTTTAGCAGTGGTGCCAGCTTTTTTAAAGTGACCGTCTAACGCTTTGTTAGAACTCTTCGCCTTTTTGTCATCGAAACCAATTTGTAACGCATTGTATCCGTCAACCTCTTCGGTTCTGACTTGGGTAACAACGCATGGACCCGCTTCGATTACTGTACAAGGAATATTCTTCCCGTTTTCGTCGAATAAGCTGGTCATTCCGATTTTTCTACCTATTAACCCAGACATATTTAATTAATTATTAATTATTTACTTATTTATTATTCCTTTGAATTTCGATCAAAAAAAAACAGAGTCAAAACATTTTCAACTCTGAATATGTTTAACCGTTTTTCCTTTGCGAAACGCTCCGGACATGTAAAAAATAGAGATAACTCTATCTTAATTTTACTTATACTTTAATCTCTACTTCAACACCACTTGGCAATTCAAGCTTCATCAACGCATCAATAGTCTTAGATGAAGAACTATAGATATCTAACAAACGTTTGTAAGCAGACAATTGAAATTGCTCTCTAGATTTTTTATTCACGTGAGGTGAACGTAAAACCGTAAAGATTTTTTTATTGGTTGGCAAAGGTATTGGACCGTTTACTACAGCTCCAGTACTTTTTACTGTCTTTACAATCTTTTCAGCAGATTTATCTACTAAATTGTAATCGTAAGACTTTAATTTTATTCTAATTTTTTGACTCATCGTTTTTTCTATTTAGTAGATTATCCTTTTGCTTTAGCGATTACCTCTTCTGAAACATTCGATGGAGTTTCTGCATAATGAGAAAATTCCATTGTCGAAGTAGCTCTACCTGAAGACATTGTTCTTAAAGCTGTAACATATCCAAACATTTCAGATAATGGAACAATAGCTTTTACAACTTTAGATCCAGCACGATCACTCATGTCGTTTACTTGACCTCTTCTTCTATTTAAATCTCCTACGATATCTCCCATGTTTTCTTCAGGAGTTAACACTTCTAATTTCATCAATGGCTCCATGATTTTAGCTTTTGCAGATTTTGCAGCAGCTTTATAACCCATTTTTGCAGCTAACTCAAAAGATAACTGATCAGAATCCACCGCGTGGAAAGATCCATCTTTTAATGTTACTTTCATTGAATCCATTTCGTATCCTGCTAAAGGACCATTCTTCATGGCTTCTTTGAATCCTTTCTCCACTGATGGCACAAATTCTTTAGGAACATTACCTCCTTTAATAATTGATTCAAATTGCAACCCTTGAACACCTTCATCTGCAGGTTCCATTGTAAATACAATGTCTGCAAATTTCCCACGTCCACCAGATTGCTTCTTGTATACCTCTCTGTGGTCCGCAGAAGCTGTAATAGCTTCTTTATACTCTACTTGAGGTTGACCTTGATTTACTTCTACTTTAAACTCACGTTTTAAACGGTCTACAATTACATCTAAATGTAATTCACCCATTCCAGAAATAATAGTCTGTCCTGAAGCTTCGTCTGAACGTACTGTAAAAGTTGGATCTTCTTCAGCTAATTTAGCTAAACCAATACCTAATTTATCTACATCTGCTTTCGTCTTAGGCTCAACAGCAATACCAATTACTGGATCAGGAAAGTCCATAGATTCCAAAACAATTGGATGTTTTTCAGCTGATAAGGTATCTCCTGTCTTAATAGATTTAAATCCTACAGCAGCTCCAATATCTCCAGCTTCGATATAATCGATTGCATTTTGTTTGTTTGCATGCATTTGGTAAATACGTGAAATACGTTCTTTTTTCCCAGAACGATTATTTAACACATAAGAACCTGCATCTAAACGACCAGAATATGCTCTAAAGAATGCTAATCGACCAACAAAAGGATCTGTAGCAATTTTAAAAGCTAAAGCTGCAAAAGGTTCGTTTACATCTGGTTTACGTAATTCTTCTTGATCTGTATCTGGATTTACACCAACAATACCTTCCTTATCCATAGGAGAAGGCAAGTAACGACATACAGCATCTAAAAGAAACTGAACACCTTTGTTTTTAAATGCAGAACCACAAATCATTGGAATGATAGCCATATCCATTACAGCAGCTCTCAATGCTTTATGCACTTCTTCTTCTGTAATAGAATCTTCATCTTCCATGAATTTTTCTAAAAGATCCTCGTCATAACTTGCTACTTCCTCAATTAAAAGTGCACGATACTTACGAGCTTCTTCTTTCATATCCTCAGGGATTTCTACAACATCGAAAGTTGCTCCTTGAGTTTCATCATGCCATATAATAGCACGGTTTTTTACTAAATCAACAATACCTCTAAAATCTTCTTCGTCACCAATGTTTAAAACGATTGGCACCGCGTTTGATTTAAGCATGTCTTTTACTTGTTGACAAACCATCATAAAGTCAGATCCTTGACGATCCATTTTATTAACGAAACCGATTCTTGGCACTTTATAGTTGTCTGCTAGTCTCCAGTTAGTTTCAGACTGTGGCTCAACACCATCAACTGCACTAAATAAGAAAACTAAACCATCCAAAACACGTAATGATCTATTTACTTCAACAGTAAAATCAACGTGACCTGGAGTATCAATAATATTAAAGTGATATCCTTTAGTATCTGGTGTTTTTTCTCCGTTTTCAATTGGGAAGTCCCATGTACAAGTGGTAGCAGCAGAAGTAATTGTAATACCTCTTTCTTGCTCTTGCTCCATCCAGTCCATTGTTGCTGCACCATCGTGAACTTCTCCAATTTTATGAGAAACTCCAGTATAATACAAAACACGCTCTGTAGTTGTGGTTTTTCCAGCATCAATATGTGCTGCAATCCCAATATTTCTTGTAAATTTTAAATCTCTAGCCATTTCTATTAGAATCTGAAGTGTGAGAATGCTTTATTTGCCTCAGCCATTTTGTGAGTATCTGTACGTTTCTTCACTGCTGCTCCTTCTTCTTTCGCTGCTGCTAAGATTTCTGCTGCTAAACGTTGTGCCATGGTTTTTTCGTTTCTCTTACGAGTATACAAAATCATCCATTTGATAGCCATAGATACTTTACGATCTGGTCTAATTTGCATTGGAATTTGGAAAGTAGCTCCACCTACACGTCTAGAACGAACTTCTACGTGAGGCATTACGTTAGATAACGCATCTTTCCATATCTCTAATGCTGATTTTTCTTCGTCTTCTTTTCTTTGTTCTACGAGCTCAATTGCATCGTAAAATACTTTGAACGCTACAGACTTCTTACCATCCCACATCAAGTTATTCACAAAACGTGTAACTAACTGATCATTAAATTTTGGATCTGGTAATAAGATTCTTTTTTTCGCTGCTCTTTTTCTCATGTCTTTACATTAAAAAAGTTACTAATTTTACTTTTTTGGGCGTTTTGCACCATACTTTGATCGACGTTGGGTTCTACCCTCAACTCCCGCTGTATCTAAAGCTCCACGTACAACGTGATACTTTACTCCTGGCAAATCTTTTACCCTTCCACCTCTAACTAATACTATCGAGTGCTCCTGTAAGTTATGTCCTTCTCCTGGGATGTACGCATTTATCTCATTACCATTTGTTAACCTTACTCTTGCTACTTTACGCATTGCAGAATTAGGTTTTTTTGGTGTTGTAGTATAAACACGAGTACATACTCCACGTCTTTGAGGACAAGACGACAAAGCGGCCGATTTACTCTTCTTAGTTATTTTGGTTCTTCCTTTACGAACTAATTGTTGAATAGTTGGCATACTAAATTGTTACTATTTTTCGTTTTACTTAAAATTTTACTCTTTTTTAAGAGTGCGCAAATGTACAATTAATTTCTTTCTATTCAAATATCAGTAAGTTATTTTTTTGAAACACAATATAAACAGTAAATTTTTTCTGATTTTAAGCTACATTTGGCCGTATTTTAAATTGATTTTGAACAAAAAAATTACTCCATATTTATATATACTTTTTTTAGCTTGTTTTTCTCATGGAATTTTCTCTCAAGGTTTAACATTAAAACTAGCAAGTAAAGATTCTTTAGAAATTACAATTTTGAAGACAATTTCTCACAAAGAGAAACATATGTTTGAAAAAAGTATTTACGACGAAATCTATGCTGTTCATGAAAAAATAAAAAGACTTGGATTCTTTACTTCTACAATTGAACGCATTACCCACACAAACAAAAACTACTTAGCAGTATTTAACCTAGGCTCAAAAACAGATGAAATTTCAATAACTCTTCCTAAGGGTTTAAACTTCAATAACCCTCATCTAACGGGTAATTTTGTTAAATTAAAAGTGGGTGAATTAGAAAATTTCACAAATCTAGTCGTCTCTGAATTGGACAATCAAGGGCTTTCGTTCTCTAAAATTTCATTTAAAAACCCAAAATATATAAATCAAACTCTTGTCGTTGAATTACAAATCAATCAATCAGAGAAAAGAAATATCAATAAAGTGATTGTAAAAGGATATGAAAATTTTCCTGACTCATACTTGAAAAATTACTTTCGAATTAATAAGAGTGTAACTTTTTCAAAAAAACAATTAAAACAAATTTCTTCACAAACAAAAACGCTGTCTTTTATTAAAGAAAAAAAGTCGCCCGAAATTCTCTTCAAAAAAGACTCTACCATTCTTTATTTATTTCTCGATAAACTCAAAACAAATAGTATTGATGGAATCATTAATTTTATATCAAAAGAAAATGGGAACGGCATCCTTTTGAATGGTAATTTAGATTTGAAGCTAAACAACACTTTTGACACAGGGGAAAGTTTTGATTTATTTTGGAATAAAATTGCTGAAGAAAAATCAGAATTCAAACTAAAAGGTGATATCCCTTATCTTTTTAACTCTCACTTGTCTATTGGTTTTGCATTTAATATTTACAGACAAGATTCTACTTTTTTGAATACAAAATTTAACACTAATTTCAACTACCAATTAAACTCCAAATCGAAATTCTCCATTTATTATTCAACAGAAAAATCTGATTATCTAATAAACAACAACGACACAAACTTTGATTCATTCTCAAATAACTTCCTTGGCATTGGCTACAACCTAACTCTGTCTAGTTCTTCAAATTTATATCTTACAAAATTTAAGCTTTATATAAGTCCTGCTCTAGGGAAAAGGAAATCAGAATTAAACAACACAAATCAATTTAAAATTGATTTCAATTCAATGGTTAATATTAAAACATCAATTAAAAGCTACTTACATTTAAGAAATAAAACTGGTTATTTAAATTCTAATATTATGCTTACCAATGATCTATACAGAATTGGTGGCGTAAACTCAATAAGAGGCTTCAGTGAACAAAGTATTTTCACTTCGAAATTCAGCTATTTCAATTTAGACTATCGATATCTAACCTCTGAAACATCATACCTGTATTCCATTTCAGATTTTGGAATTATTAAGTCATTAAATTCATCTTATGAATCAATTTTAGGTTTAGGAATCGGGCACTTATTTACTGTGAAAAATTCACAAATAAATCTTGCATATGTTATAGGTAAGAATGCCATAAATAATTTCAACTTTAACAACTCTCAGTTAAATATTAGTTTTAAAAGTTATTTTTAGAAGAATTAACAAAATAAAAAAACTCTTTTTATCCCATCTTACAATTCAACTTTTAAAAAGCCCTCTATATACCTGAAAAAATCATTCATACTGATTTTCAAAATTTTACATCATTTTTTTTAAGAAATAAAAAAACACGTATATATACGTGTGTGTATACGTATATATACGTGTGTATTATATAATTTTTTAACATAATTTTTGATTATTTCATTTTTTATTATGATTTTATTAACATTAACCTTGCTTTTTAACATAATTTTATGATATTTGAATAATATAATTTAAAATTTTAACGAAATATGAAAAAAAAACTACAAGGAAAGTTAACATTATTTCTGGTGTTAATTGTCACATTTGCGTTTGCTCAAGAAAAAACAGTTTCCGGAACTGTTTCTGACAAATCTGGCAGCCTACCAGGAGTAAGTGTTTCCATTAAAGGAACCTCTACTGGTACACAGACCGACTATGATGGTAAATACTCCATTAAAGCAAAAACTGGAGATATTATAGTTTTTAGCTATGTAAGCTTTAAAACTGTTGAGAAAACAGTTGGTACTTCAGACACTATAGATGTAGTGATGGTGGAAGACGAAAATGTATTAGATGAAATTGTAATTACTGCTTTAGGGCTATCTAGAGATGAAAAATCACTAGGTTATTCAGCTCAAAAAGTTAAATCTGACAAAATAACTGGCACTGGTCAAGCAAACCTAGTCAATGCTCTTAATGGAAAAATAGCAGGAGTAAATATTGTGAGCTCAAGTGGAGCACCTGGAGCTTCAGCCAATATTGTAATTAGAGGAGCTTCGAGTATTTCAGGAAGTAATCAACCTCTTTTTGTTGTAGATGGATTACCCATAAGCAACAATACAGATAACGGATCTAGCTCAGGAGTACTTAACGGTACTGACTTTAGAGATTATGGTAAAACGGTTGGAGTCAATAGAGCTGCAGATATAGATCCTAATGATATAGAGTCTATTACAGTTTTAAAAGGTGGAGCCGCAACTGCTCTTTATGGTAACAGAGCTGTAAATGGAGCTATTATTATTACTACCAAAAAAGGAAAAAGCGGAAAAGGTTTAAATATTTCACTGAATACCCGTCTTACTTTTGAAACGGTCAACAAGCTACCTTCATTTACACATCAATACGCTAGAGGTAGAAACGGAGCCTATTCAAATGTAACTCACTGGAGTTGGGGGCCTGCTTATTCAGACAACCCAGTTTTTCCTGCAGGAACATCAATTGACTTAGCAGGAACAGGAACATTAGCAGATGTGTCTGGACAAGCAATTCCATTATATAGAGATAATTATAAGAACTTTTGGAGCAATGGTACAACAAAGCAAACGTCTCTGTCTGTATCTGGCGGAGATGACAAAGGGACTTTTTATGCGTCTATTGGAAAAAATGATCAAGAAGGAATTGTACCTAATAGCTTGTATGATAGAATAAATGCCACAATTAAAGGAGATTATAAAATAAATGATAAATTCAAAATTGGAGGTTATGCCACCTACGCCAATACTGCTACAAGAGCCCATCAAGGTGGAGACACAGGTTTCCAAGGATTAGGATATTATCATCATATGTTTGATATTACTACTAGAAACTGGAAAGATGCTCAAGGAAACAGAACATGGTTTAGTACCGCTGTTGCAGAGCCCTTATGGACTGTAAATGAAGAAGTTGAGAAAGGAGAAACAAATCGTTTTATCGGAAGTTTAAACTTTTCTTATGACTTTGCAGATTGGTTAAAATTATCTTACCGAACAGGTATAGACATCTATAGTGATGAGAAAAATATGGTCAGACCCATTAGCTCTGTAAATACCACAAATAGATTAGGAGATCTTTATGAAGTAAGAATAAACAATAAAGATTTTAACTCTGACTTACTGCTATCTGGTAATGTAGCATTACGAGATGATTTAAACCTTAGTTTTTTACTAGGTAATAATGTCTACGAAATGCTGTATGATCGATTATTTGTACAAGGTGATGGTTTGTCTGTAGGTGGTTTTAACGATATTTCAAATGCAGTTACTGTAACTGCAAACAATCTAACAAACAGAAAAAGAACTATTGGAGTATTTGGTGAAGTAAGTTTTGACTATAAAAGTACTTACTTTTTAACTGTAACTGGTAGAAATGATTGGTCTTCAACATTACCAAAAGAAGCAAATTCGTTCTTTTACCCATCAGTAAGTGGTTCTGTTGTATTATCAAACTTTTTGGAAGAACAAGAAGATTGGTTATCGTTTGCTAAGCTAAAAGGATCTTGGGCTGAATTAGGAAATGATTCTCAAGGACTTTATGCAACAAGCGATGTTTATGCAAAAAGAGATCCAAACGTATTAGGTTTACCAAGATTTACCGTAAGTAGTACTCAAGGAAATCCAAACATTAAGCCTGAAATATCATCTACTTGGGAAGTAGGTACAGAATTAAGATTCTTAGATAATTTATTTGGATTAGATTTCACTTACTACAAAAGAACAACAAAAGACCAAGTCGTTTCGGTTCCACTATCTTCTACAACTGGTTATGGCGCATATTTTGACAATGCGGGTGAGGTTGTAAACAAAGGTATTGAAGTAATTTTAGAAGCAAATGATATTCTTAGAGGCCTTAGCGGAGCTCCTAAATGGGATCTTCTTTTCAATTTCTCTAAAAACGAAAGTGAAGTGATTTCAATTCCTGATGGTTTAGATGAAATCATTATTGGTTATGGATACTGGAATGGCGCTAATATTGTTGCCAGACCAGGGTTACCATATGGAACTTTTGTTGGATCTGGTTATAAAAGAAATACTGATGGAGCTCTTTTATTAGATGATGCTGGTTATCCACAAGTTGCTGATGAAAATTTAGTATTAGGAGATCCAAATCCAGATTGGTTATTAAACATAAACAATAGCATTAGCTACAAAGGATTCACTTTAAGTGCCACACTTCAGTTTAGACAAGGAGGAGAAATATTGAATGATTCTGAATCTTTCTGGGTATACTCTGGCCTAAGTAAGACAACTGAAGACAGATTCTACAGTGCCAGCACTCCAAGTGCAAATGCTACTGCCGTTTTTGACGGTATTATAGAATCAACTGGAGAAAAGAGCAATATTGCTGCTCCATTAACCAATGGTTATTATCATAATCTAAATTCATTTGTAGACGAAGCGCATATAGAAGATGCCTCATGGGTAAGATTAAGAGATATTAGCCTAGCATACTCACTCCCTAGTAAATGGTTAACTAAAACAGGCTTTAAAAGCGTAGATATTTCTGTAAACGGAAGAAACTTATGGTTAAAAACAAACTACAAAGGGATAGATCCTGAAACCAACGCACTAGGAGCTGGTAATGTTCAAGGGGTAGATTTAATTAGCGCACCTGGAACAAAGAGTATTGGAATGGGAGTTAAATTAACATTTTAAATTAAAGAATTATGAAAAAAATAATATTAAGTTGTATTCTTTTTTGCTTGCTAATTGTTCCTCAATCATGCCAAGAAGAATCATTAGAAGAATTAAATGTAGATCCAAATAATCCATCCAACGTAAGTATAAACCTTACATTCACTACAGGGTTAGATTATATACTATACAAATATGGTAGGTTTACAAATGGATCTGATTGGGATACATGGGCTGGTCTATTTATCCAAAGTTTTGCTGGAAATCACGGAAGTGGTATTAATTTTGACCAATATGAGATTAGAAACAATGATGCTTTATGGGGTGTCTGGTATGATGGTTTTTTAGATCTAAACGATGTAATTACTAGAGGTAGTGAATTAGAAGCTTGGGGACATGTTGGAGCTAGTAAAGTTATTACAGCCTTAGGTCTAGGATCATTAACAAGTTATTATGGAGACATTCCTTGGAGTGAAGCATTACAAGGAGCTCAACTTCCTCAACCAAAATTCGATACCCAAGAGGAAATATATCAAGCAATTTTTGATTTGCTTGATGAAGCTATTGTAGATTTGAATAAAACTACCAATATCGTTGTAGGTGCTGAGGACATTATTTATGGAGGCGACACTAATAAATGGAAAGCATTAGCTTATGCTTTAAAAGCAAGATATGAAAATCATTTTAGCAAAAAAGACCCTAGCGGATCCGCAACAAGAGCATTAGCTGCTATTCAACAAGCAAAAGCTTTAGGTTTTACAAGCTTTGATTCCGATTTAAAATTTACCTATGACAATACTGGTGAATATCAAAATGGTTGGTTTGACATGTATGAAAACAATCAAATGATTGCATCAGAGAGTTTTATGAATTTACAAATCGCAACTGATGATCCAAGAAGACTATCTTACTGGAATGACGTAAGTGTTGATGGAGCAGTTGTAGGATTCAATGGAAAATCCAATGGTTTTGGAACTTCTAATATTAGCTATTCTCCTATAGGACCAAAAGGTTTTTATGGAGCTGCAACTTCTTCTCAATTAATCATGACTCACTTTGAATTATTATTTATTGAAGCTGAAGCTGAATTTAGATTAGCTGGTGGTGGAAATGCTAATGCTGCAACAGCATTAAATGCTGCTATAACAGCTCAATTAAATTTAGCCGTTCCTACTGATGCAACGTATGCTACTGAATATGGAACATTAGTTCCTACGTATATTACCAATTTTGCAAGTGAAACGGCTGGTTCAATTACAATGGAAAAAATTATGACGGAAAAATACAAAGCCATGGTTACCATGAATGGTGAATCTTGGGTAGATGTTAGAAGGCATAATTATCAATATCCTAATTATTTGGCAATTCCTATAACACAAGCTGGTGCTCCAGTTGCTAGCAACTTCATTGAACGTGTGCTATATCCACAGGAGTCAATTAACACGAATCCAAATACACCTACAAGTGTTACTATTTTTGATAAACTTTGGATTTTCCAATAATAATTTAAAACATGATATAATGAAAAATATAAAATTTTTATTTCTATTCATATTTGCAATCACAATCTATTCTTGTGTTGTTGAAGATGGAGAGAATCCATTCTACCCTCCCAATGAATTTGGTTTATATCCAGATTATGCTGCTGGGACAAATTCTGTTTACAACTTATTAGACCCTTCTAATTCAGTTGTTGATTTCACCATCAATGCATCAGCATCTGGAGGTGCTATTGCAAACGGAGGTGCAGTTTATGCTAACATTAATAGTGGTGCGTACAGCAAAATAAGCGATATCAGTAGCTTCCCTTATAGCGTATCATTATCTTTATCTGATGTAGTAACAGCATTAGGTACTGCTACTACTAATTTAACAGGAGGCGATATTGTAAACTTTAAAACTTTCTTTACTTATTCTACAGGTGAAGCAATAACATCTGCCAGTGTTTTTAGTGCAGCTATAGTATGTCCTCCAATTGCAGGTACTTATACTATTAATATGCAAGACTCTTTCGGAGATGGTTGGCAAGGTGGAGGCATCAATTTTATTCTAGATGGAGTTACCACATTTATCACATTAGCTGACCAAACGGCCAGTAGCGGAACGGCCACCTTTGTTGTCCCAGCAGGCGCAACAGCATTGGTTTTAGAGTATGTAGATGATAGTTATAATGTAGAGGTTTCGTTTCAGATTTACGACCCAAATGGGCTATTGATAAACAGTTCTTCAGACCCAACGGCGGGTGTTTTATCAGTACCCTCGACTTGTCCTTAAAAAGACGCATTTGAGTTAATTTGTAAAACCATCTCCATTTATTTAGAGATGGTTTTATTTTTAAAAAAATAAGTAACCTCCTTTTTCTATTTTAAAAGATATTTCTTTAATTAAATTATAGGGTATGTATTACATCAATAAGAAATTTTCATCCTCTATTAAATAAAAAAAACTACTTAACAATTCTCAGTTAAATATTAGTTTTAAAAGCTTTTTCTAAGAAAATTGTGTTTTTCATCTCTAAATGAACTAATCTGACAATAAAAAACGGTAAGTATCTAATCAAAAACATCAATAACCATATATTTAATTGTTGGGACGAAAAGTATAGAAGCAATCTTATGAATACATAAATATTTTCAAATCAACATCTTATTAATGATTGAGATTTGTTCTACAAGCGCCTTTTTTCGGAATACACAAAGTTATCTTGTCCTTTCAGAAGCTACATCTAATTATTAATTCCAATATTCTGAGATAGTTTTTAATTTAAAGATATAACTTTAGATTGCTTAAGACTCACCTAACTAGAATATTTCTTTCATTTAATAAAGCTACAGAATCAGCTGTAATTAATACGCTTCAAGGTAGAATCAACTACATCTCTTCAATATTAATTTGCTTAAAGCAGGGAAAAAAGAATAGATGACTTTCCCGTAAAGGTTTTTAATCAGAAAATAAAATAGAGTTTTTGTAAAGTTTCCCTTACTAATACTGCTAATACTCTACATATATTTACAAAACTCAATATTAAAATAAATCTTTTAACGTTTTTTTTGTTAAAAAATTGGAATTTTAAGTTTAATTTAAGACTTTTGGCATTAATTAATTCAAATAATTATACAATGAAGACAAAGTTTAATGGAATTTTAACGCTATTGCTAGCGTTGGTTGTGCAAATATCATTTGCGCAGGAAAAGACTGTTTCAGGTACTGTAACTGATGATTCAGGAGGTTTACCCGGAGTAAGTGTTTTAATTAAGGGTACTACTCAAGGTACCGATACAGATTTCTATGGTAAGTATAGCATCAAAACAAAAGTTGGAGACGTACTTGTCTTTAGTTATGTTGGTTATGAATCAGTCGAAAGAACTGTAGGATCAGCAAGTGTTATTAATGTTACAATGAAAGCTGGTAATGTACTTGATGAAGTTGTTGTTGTTGCTTATGGTACTGCTACAAAAGAATCTTTAACAGGAGCAACTGCTGTTCTTAGCGCTAAAGATTTAGAAACCAGAAATGTAACTTCACCAATCGCCGCTTTGGAAGGTAAAGTAACAGGGATTCAATTTACTTCTACTAATGGTCAACCAGGATCTACTCCCGGTATTATTATTAGAGGTGTAGGTACACTTAATGGTAGTTCAGCTCCCCTTATAATTGTTGATGGTGTTCAATTTAGTGGTTCTTTAAGTTCTATAAATCAAGAAGATATTGCTTCTTTTACTGTACTTAAAGATGCGGCTTCAACATCACTATATGGTTCTAGAGCAGCAAACGGTGTTGTATTAATAACTACGAAAAGTGGTACTAAGGGAGCTATAAAAGTAACTGCATCTACACAAACAGGTGTTGTTTCTAGAGGAGTTAAATTATACGAAAACTTAACACCTGGTCAGTATTATGAGACTATGTGGGAAGCATTAAAAAACTCTAGTGCTGGAGGTGGAAATGCTGCATTTGCATCGGCAAATATTTACAATAACTTAGGTTATAATCCTTTTAATGTACCAAACGATCAAATTGTTGGAACTGATGGTAAATTAAATCCTAATGCATCTCTAATTTACAACTCTTTAGATTGGTATGATGTGATGGAACAAGTTGGTGTTAGAAATAACTATAATGTCAATGTTGCTGCAGGTGGTGAAAATCATAAAGTATTTTTCTCAGCGTCTTACTTAGATGAAGAGGGTTATGTTCTTAAATCTAGTTTTGACAGATTGACTACACGTCTTAATGCTGATTTTGACGTCAATGATAATATTAAAATTGGAGGTAGTGCTAACATAACTGTATCTCAATCTGTGGGCCCAACTTCTGCTGGTGCAGGTAGTATTGTAAATCCATTTGGGTTTGCTAAAGCTCTTGGATCTATTTATCCTGTGTTCGTTAATGATTTACAAGGAAATATTGTTTTAGATGAATTTGGTGCTCCTTTATTTGATTCTGGGGAAGGTTTCCCACAATATAATATTGGATCAAGACCGGTTAATCAAGGACGTCATGCTTTGCAAGAGCTTATACTTAATGATGAGAGAGATAATAACAACCAATATGGATTTAGGTTTTACGGAGAATTTAAAATTTTAGAAGGACTTAAGGTTCGATTTAATTATGGAAGAGATATTACTGAAGGTGTAAGT
>Ga0209223_10002938_pt1 | contig 16576 bp, 14 predicted proteins | sample COG_06_FD_184750 | JGI IMG/M metagenome (GOLD analysis project Ga0209223, IMG submission 184750) | Pelagic Microbial community sample from North Sea - COGITO 998_met_06 (SPAdes) (version 2) | ecosystem: Environmental > Aquatic > Marine > Neritic zone/Coastal water | place: Helgoland, sampling...
ACGTAACGGCTAACGTTTTTTACATGTTCAATCTAAAAGAAGTTACTTTTGTTCCTTTTTATGGTACTTATTATGAAAAAGCAAATTATGATAGAAACTTGGATATTTATAGAGATACAGGAGGGAGTTCCTGGTATAGCGATATAGGGTTTAAATTAAATGTGAAAAATATATTATTAACCTCTAATGTGCAATTTGCTTTTGAAAATAATTTAAATGGGACGAATCAACTTGTTCCAAAAGCAAGATTAATCATTGGACTAAATTACTTATTGAAATGAAAAAAATAAACTACATAATTTTATTGGTAGCTATTTTACCGCTGGTAACTTCAAGCTGCAAGAAAAAAGGTTGTACCGATACTGCAGCTTCGAACTATGATGCTAATGCCAAAAGAGATGATGGTACATGCATATATGACCCACATGAAGATCCACATATTACGCTAAGTTTTGGCCATAATTTTGATGGCTCAATTGTTTCTAGTTCGAGTTTTAATCAATTAAATTATTCGAATCAAGCTGGAAATGTGCTTAGTGTAGAGCATTTAGAGTATTTAGTTTCTAATATAAAATTGTACAAATCAAATGGAGATAGTCTGGTCTTTTCGGATTATAACTTGTTTAACTTGTCGGATGTTAATTCTCTTTCTTTTGAGTTATCTGACCATATAGAAGAAGGGAGTTATACAGGGATCGGTTTTGACTTTGGATTTAATTCTACAAATAATACTTCTGGTAGCTATACCGATTTGAATGCTGTAAACTGGAGTTGGCCAGATATGTTAGGTGGTGGGTACCACAATATGAAGCTTGAAGGTAAGTTTATAGATACAAATACAGATACAATATCATATGCATACCATATGGGTAGAGCTAGGGAAATAACTCCTACTGATACTACTTTTCACGATAACCATGCGTTTATTAAGCTAAATACTTCTTTCAATATTGAAAATGATGCTTCAATTTCAATTGATATGAATATTGCTGAATGGTTTAAAAATCCGAACACATGGGACTTAAATACATATAACAACATGTTGATGCCAAATTATACGGCACAAATCATGATGAAAGATAATTCAAGTAATGTGTTTTCTTGGGGTGGAATCGTACAATAAATGTAATAAAGCGTCTAGAGATGGGCGCTTTATTTTTTATTTTATCGAAGTCATATTATAATTAACTTTGCTTTTTCTAATAAACCAGGCCATGAGATTTAACTATTTCATAATAATAATTGCTTTTTCTCTTGCTTCATGTAAAAAACATGAAGGTTGTACGGATCCTGCGGCCTTAAATTATGATGCGGCAGCAAATAGGGATGATGGGTCTTGTAAATATGTTGGAGTAAATTATCCTTATGAATTAGATATTCCAAGTCAATTTGCACAACTTTTACCGGCACCAAGTGTTCCTGCAAATAATCCTCTGACAGAGGCTGGAGTATTGTTGGGAAGAAAATTGTTTTATGATCCGATCTTGTCTGGTAATAATACCCAGAGTTGTGCAGATTGTCACAAACAAGCCAACGGCTTTACGGATAATGGTTATCAGTTTAGTACCGGAATTGATTTGTTGCAAGGAGATCGAAATGCAATGCCTTTATTTAATATGGCATGGAATTACAATGATACATACTTTTGGGATGGAAAGGCTTCTGGAATTGAAGATCAGGTGTTTGAACCAGTTGCTAACCCCATAGAAATGCATGAAACCTGGCCAAATGCTGTTGCTAAATTGCAGGCGGATGAGGAATATCCTTCCATGTTTAATACTGCTTTTGGAACGGAAACTATAGATTCAAGTTTTGTCACTATGGCAATTGCTCAATTTGAAAGGACGCTAATTTCTGGCGACTCTCGATTTGATAAATATATGCGAGGTGAGATATCTTTAACTCCTTCTGAGTTTGCTGGTTATAACGTTTTTATGGATGAAGCTGGAGGAGATTGCTTTCACTGTCATGGAGATATAAATAATCCACTTTGGACCGATAATATATATCATAACAATGCATTGGATGCTACTTTTTCAGATTTGGGGAGAGGCGCAGTAACGGGTAATGCTGCAGATAATGGAAAGTTTAAAACCCCCTCACTCCGCAATCTGTCTTATACTGCTCCCTATATGCATGATGGAAGGTTTGCGACATTAGATGAAGTCATTAATCACTATGCTGTTGGTTTGCAAAATTCTGCAACAGTAGATCCGTTAATGAAAAATGTATTGTCAGGCGGTAATCAACTTAACCCGCAGGATAGAATTGATTTAAAAGCATTTTTATTGTCGCTTAATGATCCCAATTTCATAACAAATCCTGATTACCAGGCCCCATAAGTTACTTCAACTTGTCAATTTCACTTTTTCTTCCAACGCAAACGGTAATATAATCGTTTTCTTTTAATGCTCCTCTCGCGGGAGAATATTCCCTTCCGTAAAAAATTATTTGTAAATGCAGCTTATTCCAAATTTCACGAGGAAACAATCTTTTGGCATCTTTTTCAGTTTGGTCTACATTTTTTCCATTGGTTAAATTCCAACGATACATTAATCGATGAATATGTGTATCCACAGGAAAAGCGGGGACGCCGAATGCTTGGCTCATAACCACTGAAGCGGTTTTATGTCCAACGCCAGGGAGTTCCTCTAAGTATTCAAAAGACTGAGGCACTATACCATTATGTTTATCTAAAAGGATGTGTGATAAATCATATATAGCCTTTGATTTCCGAGGAGATAATCCACATGGCCTTATAATCTGTTTTATTTCTTCTACTGTATGCTTGATCATTTCAGATGGAGTTTTTGCCATCTTGAATAGGGCAGGAGTAACTTTGTTTACTCTTACATCGGTGCATTGAGCAGAGAGTAAAACGGCTATTAACAATGTATATTCATCTGTATGATCTAGTGGGATCGGAGTCTCTGGGTAGAGTTTCTCTAATTCGTCAATGATGTATTTTACTTTTTCTTTTTTGGTCATCTAGATTGTTTCTACAAACTCTTTCTGTAACCAACCAATTTTTCCATCACCGAATCGGATCTCGTACCACAATTCAGTTTCGTCTAGTATTTTTACTTTCGTTCCTTCATGTAATACAAATGAAACGCTTGAGTTTTCCGTTGGTTCAGACATTAAGTCAATAGATGGTTTAAAAATAACAGCTTCTTCATGCGACATTAACCTACTTTTATGAAAGCCAGAAAAAACAATAGAGAATATTCCTAATATTAAAGAGATAACGGCAGTATAAAAAGTTAGTTTTTTCAGTTTTCTTGATTTAGAAAATAGATATAGAATCAATAATAGACTGCCAATAATAAATAAGTAAACGGAATTATATGCCCAATAATTGGGAGCATTACTAACCCAAGTGAAAAACCAATCATTCAAACGCACGGAGTCATTCACCGTATTTTTATCCGAAACTCTTTTGTTTGCTAATTTTAAATTGTGCAGAATGTTTAAATTACCCGGAGATAGTTTTAATGCCTTTTCGTAATAGAGAATGGTGTTAGGAATGTCATCTACCTTGTAATAAGAATTCCCAAGGTTTAAGAAAAGCTCTGGGGAATAAAACTCTTCGCAAAGCCCCTTATATGAATTAATTGCGGCCTCATAATTATGCTCCTCATATTGCTTGTTTCCCTCATCGAAAACACCTGTAGGGTCAGAAATATCAGCCTTGATAGAAACTGATACTAATAAAATAAGAATGAATATAATTCTACTTCTTAACATGTTTTTCAATTTTGTTAATCAGCGTTTTGGTCGTTGTTAATGTTGTCTCAGCATCACTGCGCGAAAGAGGCGCAAAACGAGCCATTTCGCAATCGTTCAATACTTTTAGTAAGGCAGTAATAGTAGGTATATCAATGCTTATTTTAGTCAGTTCTTGTTCAATTCTCTTTTTATTCAATTCAGAAACTGGAATTTTAAACTTATGTGATAAATATCCGTCGATGGCATTATGGAGTTCCTCGAAATATTCTGAATCATTATTATGTTTAAGGTATCCTTCTGCTTTAGATAACCTGGCTAAAGCAGATTTTGATGCGTTTTTGTGAGTTAGTTCAGCTTCATTTTTTTCTTCTCCTGTTTTCCTTTTAATAAAGAAGAAAAGAATAAAGAGAAGAAGGGAACTCCCTAGCGCTAAATAATAATTAGTTGTGCCAAAAAAGAAGGCATTTAAGGGAGTTAATTCGGTTTCGTGTTGTATATGTCTAATTTCATTACTTAATAGCTCTACATCTTCTTTGTTCCCAGATGAGGCAAGGTTTAGATCTTGGTTCTCGCCTTTTAAAACATTAATTGTAACTGCCTGATAAGTGAGCGTTTTATACTTTCCTGTTGATGTATTAAAAAAGCTGAATTCAATTGGGTCTATATCAAAGGACCCATAGTGCCTTGGGATTATAAGATAGGTGAATTCTTTACTTCCGCTTAATCCTGAGGAACTAACTTTTACGTTGTTTTTTGTCTCAGGGTCAAAAACTTCAAAATCAGATGGGAAACTAAGAGATGGTGCATTCATTTGTTTTAGGTTTCCTTTTCCAGAAATCTTTATTTTTAAATCAATTGCCTCATTTGTTTTTAGCTCAGTAGTAGAGTAGCTAACTTCAAATTTGTAGTCCTTTCCTACCTGAGATTCGAAGCTTATTGGAGCCTTAGTAGGAAGTGCTTTTACCGTTAATACTTGTTTGTTACTTTTTACATTTATAACCGAGCCTTGATTGAAAAAACTTCTGTTTACGCGCGCAGTAATATCGAATTCGGGGATTATAATTTCTCCAGTTTTTTGAGGAAATACAATTTCCTTTTTTAACGTGTAGATATTGTACCTTACACCGTTTATGGATTCTTGTTTAGTTGGCCAGCCATTGCTTCCTGCGGTAATTTCCTCGGTCCAAACACCATCAATCATGGCATAATCATAATTATCTAACGCTATATTTCCATAGCGGGAATATATTTTATAAGTTACCAAAACAATTTCTCCTTTATAGGGCGCTTTCTTACTTACTGAAATTCTCGTAAAAAGATTTGAATTTTTTGGTGGTGCTATATTTAACTTAGGGTCACTCGCTCCAACTTGCACTGTAAAATAAGAGCTTTTGGTTTCTATATCACCTGCGATAAAGGTAGCTGGAGTCAATTTAAAAGTGCCTTTCTTATTTGCTTTTAAATCAATTGAATATTCAAACGAATGCGTTGCTTTTCCGTTTATATATTGATGTGACTCTCCGTTAGCTTCACGAACAAATGAAAACCCTTCATAAGTAGGTCGCTGAATTCCTGTAATACTAAAATTATCTTTCGATGAAATAGAATAGGTTAATTTAAAAACATCTCCAACCTGAACCGATTTGTTCGATGTATTAATACTGGTCGTAAATTTTTGCGCACCTCCTTGCGCAGCAATGAAGACGTTTGCTGTGAAAAATAATATCAGTATTTTGAAATTGATCTTCATGGTCAGTTAACTACCAGTCTTTGGTATTATTGTCTCCTTTCTTTTTTCCTTTTTGTTTTGCGATTTTAAGCAAAATATTCTTTTCGTCCTCGTTTACTGCGTCTAAATCTTTTTTAATTTGCCCTTTAGACATCTTTCCTTCTATTTCTTTTTCTTCCCCTTTGTTTTTATCTCCAGGTTTTGGTTGGTCTCCTTCCTTGTCTTTATCCTCATTTTGCTTATCCTCTTTGTCTCCTTCTCCTTCTTTTTTATCCTTATCTCCTTCTTTTTTATCTTTATCTCCTTCTTTTTCCTCTTCCGATTTATCTCCGTCTTTTTTGTCCTCGTTCTCTTCCTTTTCCTTGTTTTCTTCCTTTTTATCCTCGTCTTTCTTTTCGTCTTCGTCTTTACCTTCTTTTTGATCTTTGTTTTCCTGCTGCTGCTGTTGTTTCAATTTACTCAAAGCATACGATAAGTTATAACGAGTGTCTTCATCCTTGGGATTGTTTCGTAGTGAATTTTTATAGGCTTCAATGCTGTTTTTCAAATAGTCGGAACTTTTCTTTTGCTCTTCAGGATTTTCATTTTGCGAACTCCCAGAAAACCTCTTAAGAAAAACATTGCCTAAATTATGGTATGCTTTAGCTTTATCTTTTTTGTTTTCTAGAGTTCCAGCATATTGCTCATAGTATTCGGTAGCTTTTTCAAAATCACCACTTCTATATGCAGAGTTAGCTGCATTATATAAGGCTCCGTTGTATTGATTGTTAGCTTCATAAGCATTTTCAAAATTATCTTGAGCAGTACCGTAGTCTCCATTGTTATAGGAGTCAATACCTCGGTTCAGTTCTAGCTTTTCTTTGGTTTGTCCAATACTATTTGAAAACGCCATGAAGAGACAGGTGAATATTGTAATATGTTTAAGATTCGATATCATATTTCTTCGAATAATTTAATTTTATCTACCATTTGAGTTCTCTTTTCATTCATGAAAAGCTCTATTAATAGAAGTAATAAACCTATTGCTAGAAAAGGTTGAAATTGATCTTCATACCCAGTGTATTTCTCGCTACTTAAAGTAGATTTTTCTATCGTATTTATTTGGTTGATTAATCCTTCTAAACCAATACTCATCCCATTTGCTCGTGTGTAAGAACCTTGGCCAGCATTGGCTATGTTGATTAAATTTTCTTCATTTAATTTTGTTAAAACAGTATTCTCATTTTCATCTTTTTTATTCCCAGTCTTTTTCCCATTTTTATAAATTGGAATCGGGACACCTTTTGTTGTTCCCATTCCAATTGAATGAACCACAACTCCTAGTTCGCTCGCCTTTTCTGCAGCAATCATACCTTGCTCTTCATGGTCTTCTCCATCTGAGAATACAACAATTGTTTTATTGGCCCCGTTTTCAAAATTGAAAGATGTCATGCACTCTTCAATTGCTAATCCTATATCGGTGCCTTGTGCCGACATCATTCTTGTGGTGACGTTCTTCGTAAATGTTTTGGCAACATTGTAGTCAGGTGTTATGGGGAGATGTTTATAAGCACTTCCAGCAAAAACAACAATGCCAATATGATCACCATGTAGTTTGTCTATCAGTTTTTCAATCGAAAGTTTGGAGATTTTTAACCGACTATAACCTGGCGACAAATCTTCAGCAAGCATAGAGTTACTGACATCAATTGCAAGCATGATATCAATTCCTTTGCTTTCTACATCTTTTTCATTTTCACCATATTGCGGATTTGCCATGGCGATTATTAAAAAAGAAACACTTAAACGTAATACTATAAATTTGATTAATGACTTGCCAGTGGAGTATCCGCTAAATAAAGAAGGTAGGAGCTGCTTATCTGCATATCTCTTGATAGCTTTGTTTTTCCAAAATAGTATCCAGAAAAATAAAAGGAGCATAAATGGAATTGCGACAAAGAGATTGAGCGCCCATTCATTTTCAAGTCGAAATTCGGGAACTTTTTCTGTTACATAATAATAAGTGGCATATCCAATGCTCCAAAAGAGAATTTCGACTATTGCAATTATAATAATTGCAGTAGTTGTATTGTGGCGATATTTATATAATTGACTCAAGAAATACCTTTTAAAATGGTTGATTTAGCGAGAAATTCGAATAATATAAGACCTAAGCCTATGAGTATAAAAAGGAGGTTCTTTTCAGGTAAATCTACTTCGTACTCTATCGATTTAATTTTTTCCGTTTCTAATAAATCTATTTCATCATAAATTGCTTTTAACTTGTCGTTATCTGTAGCGCGAAAATATTTTCCGCCTGTCATAGAAGCGATCTCTGTAAGTGTTTCTTCATCGATTTCTACATCTACCATATCGTAAACATATTTATTGTTAATTGGATTGATTCCAACCGGCATTCTGGCTTTTCCGTTAGTTCCAACACCAATGGTATAAACCCTAATTCCAAATTCTTTTGCCATTTCTGCAGCAGTTAAAGGATGAATTTTTCCATTTCGATTTACTCCATCTGTTAACAAAATAATTACTCTACTTGGAGCGGTACTTTCTCTTAGTCGATTCACAGCGGTTGCGAGTCCCATCCCAACGGCAGTTCCATCAGGAACAACATCTCTTTGCATTTCATCCAATAACTCGAGAACAATTCTATTGTCACTAGTAAGAGGACATTGCGTGTAGCTTTCAGCTTGAAAAACTACTAGTCCGATTCTATCATTTTTTCTTTTGGCAATAAAATCTTTCGCTACACTTTTAGAAGCTTCAAATCTGTCGGGTTTAAAGTCAGTAGCCAACATACTCCCTGAAGCATCCATCGCTACAATTATGTCTATTCCTTCGTTATACTGTTCTATGTAAGAATCAGAATTTGCATTTATTTGTGGCCTGGCTAAAGCGATAATAAAAAGACCAATTGCAATTGTTTTTGTGCCAAAAAATAGATGATGTAGATTGGGTAGAAACCCACTACTAATATCGCTTATTTGCTTATAACTTGATGTAGCTAGAGTAGTTACTTTATTTTTTTGCGTAATAATATACCAAAATATAATGAAGGGAATTGCCAGCAGTCCCCATAGGATTTCTGGATTAGCAAATTGATATGTATTAAAAAGTCCCAATTTAAGTTTGCTCTTTTTTAGGAGTTTTGTTCAAGTCATTGCGGGTTTCTTGAATTGTTTTACGGACAATAATTATTGCTTCTTCATTCTCTTGTGGAGACGGAAGTGTCTTTGCAAATTTCACCATATCTGCCAGACTGAATAGCTTGCTAATTAAGGTGTGATGATCTTCTGAAATTGCTTTTAACTTTAATTTAGAAAGAATTTCATTACTTGTTTTTTCGAAGGTTGCTACCCCGTAACGGTATTCAATATATTGCCAGATAATGTCAGTCAGTTTTGAATAATACAATTTGTCCTTATTGTTCTGCCAGAGTTCTTCTTGTTCAATCGATTCAAGTTTTTCAAGTAGTGTTATCGGCAATGGAATTTGAGGCACATAAACTAACTTTTCTGGTTTTCTTTTTCTTATTCGAATAATTATAATTGTTGCAAGAATGGCCACAATTATTGCAGTTATCCATTGCCAATTACTTCCAAACCACATTTTGAACCTTTCCCAACGGGTAAGAGGGTCTTCAACAAGTGCTTTTATGTCTTTAAAATCAAGAGTAGTATCTATAGCAACAGGAAGAAATAGAATGGAAACAACATTTGACTGAATTGAATCATCGCCAACCAATGCGCTTATTGGTCCAATTTCTACCATTCCGCTATCGAAACTCGTAATTGTGAAATCTTGTTCGAAGTACATTTTTACATCGCCTAGGTTGTCTTCAGAAGACCGCTGTTGAGGTGGTCTAGTATCCCATATTTCAACTGTTTCTCCTAAAACTGTCGAATCAGAAATTACTGGGAATCCAATTTTACTTTGATCAATATCTGCAGAATATTGAAATAACAGACTTACTTGAACTGGCTCACCAATTAGTAGCTTATTTTTACTTGCAACTAAGCTAAAGTTGGTTTGATTTTGGCTGAATCCAAAACCAACAATAAACAAAAATAATATGTTTAGAAAGTGCTTCATCTTTGTTTAAACAAATTCATTAAGGGTATAATATAAGGACGGTTTGTAGCTATCGTTGTATAGTCAACCCCTGCTTTCCTGAAAGTTTCTTTAAGTTCTCTATTGCGTTTGATTGCGTTTGCTTTGTACTTTGTTCTTGTTTTTTTATTGGAAGTGTTAATCCATTTGGTTTGCCCTGTTTCTTTATCTTTCAATTGTATTAAACCAACGTTTGGGATTTCATTTTCAATAGCATCTTCAATTTTTAGTGCAACGATATCATGCTTTTTGTTGGCGACTTTTAAAGCGTCTTCAAAATTATCATCTATAAAATCAGAAACAATAAACGCAATGCTTCTCTTTTTCACCATATTGGTAAAATAACGAATTGCCTCTTTTATATCTGTCTTTTTTCCAGTTGGTTGGAATTCAATTAACTCTCTAATGATTCTTAAAATATGCTTCTTTCCTTTTTTCGGAGGGACGTATAATTCGATTTGGTCAGTAAAAAGTGTTAAGCCAATTTTATCATTGTTCTGAGTTGCAGAAAAAGCTAAGACAGCGCATAGCTCGGCAATTATTTCACGCTTCAGCATTTCTTTTGTTCCAAAAGATTCCGAGGCCGAAATATCAACAATTAGCATTACAGTTAGTTCTCTTTCCTCTTCAAAAACTTTAACATATGGATGATTAAAACGAGCAGTTACATTCCAATCTATCGTTCGAATTTCGTCGCCAGGCATATATTCTCGAACTTCAGAAAAAGCCATACCTCTTCCCTTAAATGCTGAGTGATACTCACCAGAGAATACTTGAGAAGAAAGCCCTTTTGTCTTAATCTCAATTTTACGTACTTTTTTTAAAAGTTCTTTTGTGTCCATGTTCGCTGTATTCGGATAGATGTTAGATAAAAAGACGCCTGATTTGTAAAGGTTCTAGGGTCTGAAAGCGCCTCTATCTGATTCTCTTAGGGAACTTCAACCTTGTTTAAAATAGTGTTGATAATTGTTTCTGTATTTACGTTTTCGGCTTCCGCTTCATAACTTAACCCAATTCTGTGTCTTAGTACATCATGGCTTACTCTCCTTACGTCTTCAGGTATGACGTACCCTCTTTTATTAATAAAAGCGTATGCTTTTGAAGCCATTGCCAAGGCAATACTTGCTCTTGGAGATCCTCCAAATTCAATTAGTGCTTCTAAATCATCCAACTTATATTCTTTAGGTGTACGTGTTGCGTAAACTATATCAACAATGTACTTTTCAATTTTCTCGTCCATGTAAACCTGCTTTACAATTTCACGCGCTTTTATTATAGCTTTAGTATCGATAACTACGTTTGGAGTTGGAAAACCTTCCTTAGAAACGGTGTTTCTAATAATCATTTGTTCTTCCTCTTTCTTTGGGTAATCTAATACAACTTTCAACATAAAACGATCGACCTGTGCTTCCGGAAGCGGATAAGTACCTTCTTGTTCAATCGGGTTTTGGGTCGCCATTACTAGGAATGGCTCATCTAGTTTAAATGTGTTGTCACCAATAGTAACTTGTCGCTCTTGCATAGCTTCCAATAGTGCACTTTGAACTTTAGCAGGAGCTCTGTTAATTTCATCTGCTAATATAAAATTTGCGAAGATTGGTCCTTTTTTTGAAATGAATTCCTCCTTATTATGGTTATATACCATTGTTCCTAATAAATCTGCAGGTAACAAATCTGGGGTAAATTGAATACGGCTAAAGTCAGCGTTGATTGTTTTGGCTAAAGTTGTAATCGCTAATGTTTTTGCTAATCCCGGAACACCTTCCAGTAGAATGTGCCCATTCGCTAATAAAGCAATCAAAAGGCTTTCAATCATATGAGGTTGACCAACAATTACCTTTTTCATTTCTGACGTTACTAAGTCAAGAAAAGCACTCTCTTTTTGTATCAATTCGTTTAACGCTTGAATATCTGTTTTAACAGAAGTTGCGTTTGGCTCTATAGATGTTGGATTCGATGGTGCTAATTCATTATTTTCCATTAATTATTATTTTAATTTAAACGTCTGTAAAAGTAGTTTTTTTATCGAGCCGTAAAGTTCAGAAATAATCTTATTTTCAAGGCAGTTTTGCTTGTTAAAGAGTGTTAAATTTTCCGTAAATTAGGTTAAGAAGGGCTATTTAATCCAAAAATACTTTTATCCCACTTTTTTCAAAGTCGACTGATATATGTTCTTGCAGTGTGGTGGATAGTGTTAGTCCCACAAAATTAGCCTTGATTGGGAATTTTCGATGTTTTCTGTCTACTAATACGACCGTAGTAAGGTATTTTATATCCGAATCTAAAATATAACGTGTAGCATAAATTAGTGTTCTGCCAGAATTCAATACATCATCAATAAGAATAATTGATTTATTGTTCAGGTAATCCAAATCTTCAGAGAAATCTACATCGTTGTCAAGCGGTTTATCTTTGTGCAGTTTTAACTTGTGTAATGTTACTTTTATTTTGGTGATCTTTAGAAGAGTAGCATATATTTTTTCAGCGAGTAAATAGCCACGGTTAGCTATTCCGATTAAAACAATTTCCTTTTCATCGTAATTTTTTTCTAAAATTTGATGTGCAATTCTTTGAATTTTTTGCTCTACTTGTATAGTAGATAGGATTAATGTTTTTACACTTTCCATATTATTCTTGTATTATCAATTTAAGACCAACTGCAATAACGTAATTTTTTTCGATTCCTTCAGAGACATCAATGCTTTTAAATGTTTTATTTTCTCTAGGGGGTAGAAATTGTATTTTCTTCCTTAAAGAATTTAATTATGGCTTAAAGATAAAAAGAAACTAGTGTGAAGGTTTAAAATTGCGCAACTAATTTTAGGTTGAGTCTTCTAGAGGTAAGGAAGCTAGGAATGGCATATTGTCTCCCTGAAACATCTTTTACCCAATTATAGTTTATCGTATTGGAAATGTCAAGAAGGTTAAATACCTCAAATGAGAGCCACATTTTGTCAATTTTCTTCCATAAAGAACCGTCTTTGTATTTTGTTTTGTCCGTCAAAAGTTCTTTACTAAACCCAATATCTACTCTTTTGTAAAGAGATGATCGCAAAGTGTCTTTATATCTATCTTGACCCGGAGGCCCGTAGGGCAGGGCTGTACCGAAAACAACCGTTAAATTAACTTTTAATGTGCTCCATTTTACTTTTTCAGTATTCCATTCTTCTGGCATTCTATCTTGAAAAAATAGCGCAAAAGATACCCGCTGGTCTGAAGGTCTTGGTATATATCCAGGTTCTGTTCGAATACTATCGGTAGCAACATCGTTAGCGGTATATCCTGTAACTATTTCTTCTCCGTCAGAATTATAGTAATCATAGTAATAATCGTCCAAAATATCTTCCTGTGTTTTCATGTAGGATAAGGAAGCGTAGGACTCAATTCCTTTTACAAATTCACCGTTTAGTTTTAAGTCAATACCGGTAGCATATCCTTTAGCGTTGTTTTCTCCATAATAACGAATTCTAACGTTATCAATTTCATAAGGAATAATGTCGGTTAAATGTTTGTAGTATGTTTCCGCACCTAATTTAAATGGCCTGTTCCACATAAAAAAGGTATAATCACTTCCCAAAACAAAGTGTATGGATTTCTGTGCTCTTATTTCAGGATTGATTAATCCTTGAAGATTTCTAGTCTCTCTATAAAAAGGAGGTTGATAATAAAAACCAGTAGCAAAACGAAAACTTACGTTTCGTCTATAAATTTCATCGTCACGAACATAAAACCAAGCAGGCCGAAAATTGAAGCTAATTCTTGGTGAAACCACCAATTGGCTATTGTAGTCCCAGTAATTTGCTCTTAAGCCGCCTGTCATACTGAAATAACTATTTGTTTCAATAGTGTCTTTTATGCTATATACGCTGTCTTTTAACCTTACTGAATCTTCGAAGTAAATAGTTTTTGGAATTGATATCCGATACATATCTTGAAGGTATCCTGAAAGGCGATTGGATTGTAAATTATTTTGGGACTTCACAACATTACTTAATGTAAGATATTGGTATGGCTGCGCTGTTGGGTCAATATAGCCTACAGAATCTTGTGGATGAGGAATGTTAAAGCGTGAAGAATCAATCTGATTCCATTCACTAATTTTATCATTTATTATTTCATGTTGGTATTTCGCCCCCCATTGAAATTTATGTTTTCCTGCTTTAAAAGTTCCTTTATGGTAAATATTAGCTACAGTTGCGTTTAATTCATTTCGTGCATGATTTAAAAATGCACCAACTCCTCTATTAAAAGCAACTTCTCCCAGATCATCACTTCCTAAGTCTCTTTCTAATTCGTCCAGCTTATATTCACCCAATAGATCAAAACTTTCTGTTTCGTGCGTTTGGTAAATAGAGGAAATAAACTTTAAAGTGAGCAAGTCATTTGGTTTATGCGTTAGAGAAGCTGCCGCCATATAGGTTTCAAATTGCGTAATTTCTTGTCCCTCGTAAAAAACGGTAAATCGCAGTGCTTCATTGATACTTCCAAAATTTGTTTCTCTACTTTCTGGAACAACTCTAAATTTGTTTTTAGAATAGGTTCCAAAGATGGAAAGCTTTGTCTTTTCTGTTAACAGAAAGTTGAACATGCCTTGGTAATCAACAAATATAGGCTTGTATTCTCCTTTCGTGTCTAATGCTCCTAATAGGTAGGAGTTGGTTCTGTATCGAATCCCTGTAATATAGTTAAATCGAGACGATACATTTTGTTCAACATGGGCAGCAGCTCCTAATAAACTGGAAGTAAAAGTACCTTTGAGTTCATTTGGAGCAGTAGCTTCGGAATAAGTGATGTCCAAAACTGAAGAAAGTTTATCTCCATATTTGGCATCAAATCCACCTGCAGAAAAAAGGATGTCACTGACCATGTAGGGGTTAATGAAGCTCAATCCTTCTTGTTGTCCAGAACGGGCTAAAAATGGACGGTAGACTTGAATGTCGTTTACATATATTAGATTTTCATTAAAATTTCCTCCACGAACATTATATCCAGCAGAAAGTTCATTGTTTTGTGAAACTCCAAAATTTCCAAACTTTAATGTTTGTTCTATATTTTCGCCAATTCCGGTTATTTCTGAGGGAGGAATTGGCTTGAAATATCCAATGGCTCCAGTTCCCGGCTCTTTGAAGGTTACTATGTGTTCTGAGAAAGTTCTAGAATTCATAGTGATTCTTACCTCTTTCGTCTCGTTTGCAAACAATGTATAAGTTGATTTCTTGCTCCAATATTGGGCACTGCTGTATTTTATGGTAATTTTTTCATTCGAAGGAACTTTAATACTGAATTTTCCATTTTGGTCGGTTACCGTACCTCTTGATGTTCCTGTCAGAACAATGTTCGCATCAACTACAGGCTTTTCGAATTGATTGTAAAGCGTTCCTTTTATTGTAGCGGTGGTTTGTGCATTAATTTGAAAAGCAGAAATCAACAGGAAAATAAAAATAGATAAGGAAATTTTCATGTATCTGATGGGCTAGTCTTTTCGCTTAAAATCGCCATTTTTCCAGGCCTTAATAAATTTAGACCAAGCAATTGGGTTGAGTAAATTGATAGGAGGAGCTTGTCCAGCATAGTATAACTTACTTTGGTACTGTTGCATTTGCCATTTATAATTCATAGCGCCATCCATAGGAGTAGCATCTGCTCTTTCCTTTAAAGCCGCTCTTTCTAAGTTAGCTTTGGCTCTTTTATAATCGTCATTTGGTATGTCTGCATTTACAAAAACTTCGGCAAATTGCTCCTTAGAAGGCCATGGGTATATATGTGCAGTTTTTAGCAGTATAGTATCCTTATACATTACTTGAATTAAGGAATATTTACTGGTTTTGAGTGTGTCTGGAATAATAAAGTTTGCTTTTTTGTATCCTATAGAAGAGAAAATAATTGTATCTCCCTTATTCGCAACAAACGAAAAATAACCAAAATAATCAGACGTAGTCCCTCTTCTAACCGACTTGTCAATAATGTGACAAAAAGGAACAGCCTCCAGGCTGTCACCAGAAACGATCACTCCGCTAAATTGAATTAATGTGTTTTTAGTCGTATCTTTTTGAGAAACCCCCAAAGTTGTTGAAAAGCAAATAATTAGGGTTAATAATAAAAGTTTCATCATGGTTAAAGCTATTAAAACTCCTTAAAATAAGATTTATTATTCAAAGCTACAAAATGAATTACTATTGAATCCTTATATTTGAAAGGATTTGTAATAATAAATTATTGAGTATGCTAAAAATACTATCTCTCTTTCTCTTTTTTCCTTTTTTTATTTCGGCCCAAATAACTATTTCAGATGCAGATATGCTGCAGAGTGGTGAAATGTATTTTTATAGTTCAAGTCCTGACTTTTTATCGGTAGATGTGTCTTTGACAGGAGCAAATTACTCTTGGGATAATTCTGCACTAACTGTTTTAAATCAAGATACATTGAATGCCGTTAACGTTACCTCAACTCCATTTCTATATCAATTGTATTTTAACAATATTGCTCAATATCCTGAACATAAGGCAGATTATGCAGTGGTAGGACAAACAATAGACGCCTTTGGGCAAATCACAATTTCGAACGTGTATGATTATTTTAAGGTTGATTCAAATTCTCTGCAAAAAGTAGGGTTTGGAGCTAATATAAATGGACTTCCAGCATCTGTTAAATATGATACAATAGATCAAGTTTATCCATTATCTATGACATTTGGTACAACTGATTCGACATCTGCATATTACATTTTAGCTATTCCAACTTTGGGGACATATGGGCAATGGATTAGGCGGAAAGTTGAGGTTGATGGTTGGGGTAATATTACAACTCCTTATGCTACTTATTCAAATACAATTAGAGTTAGGACTACTTTATATCAAAGGGATACCTTATACGTTGACCAGTTTGGATTTGGAACCAACATCGATAGACCGATAGAAAATATTTACGAATGGTTTGAGCCAGGGAGTGGGGCGCCAGTATTTAAAGCTGTAGAAAGTTCGGGTGCGTTAACTGAAATCAAATATTTGGATACG
>Ga0209223_10002942_pt1 | contig 16566 bp, 24 predicted proteins | sample COG_06_FD_184750 | JGI IMG/M metagenome (GOLD analysis project Ga0209223, IMG submission 184750) | Pelagic Microbial community sample from North Sea - COGITO 998_met_06 (SPAdes) (version 2) | ecosystem: Environmental > Aquatic > Marine > Neritic zone/Coastal water | place: Helgoland, sampling...
AGATCCAAATCATTCACCTCATAGTTCTTCAGGTGATAATACTATAATAGATGAACTAACTGATCATGAAATGCGTAAGAAATTGAAAAATCATATTATAAAAAAAACTGATAAAATATCAGATAAATTACAGTATGTATCATTAAAATTTGATATAGTTAAAAATAAATTTAATAGTTATTCATTAACAATTTTAGTAGTATCAGCAATGATAACATTAAGCGATGCTGTCAAATTATTAATAATACAATTTGTTGGTAAAAATAACCTTAATACAGATCCAAATACGATTGATTTTGTATTAAATATTTTATCCTTAATGATGGGAACATATATGACAGTAATAGCAAGTATAATTCGTTTTCAAAATTATAGAGAAAAGATGGAAAAACTTAAAGAAATGCAAGATAAATTAATACACGTTAAAGCATTATATAATAGAGAATTAGCTGTTTTACGATTGAATAAGAATGAAGAGAAAACTTTAGTAGAAGATGTTCAAGATAAATTATCAGAATATGATTCAATTGTAGATGAAGTTAATATAATAAGTGAAATAACAAATAAAGAAATGATAGTATTTAGTAAAAAGATATCAGATTTTAAATTGCAAATAACAACAATTAAAAATGATGAAAATACACGTTTAAGAGAAATATTATCGCCTTAAATATAAATTATGCCATTGGAGCAAAGACAAATCAATCTGCTTAAATCTTATAAAGATAAAAGTTATATTATGGGTGTATTATGTGAAAAGAGTTTTGAACATTTTAATTTTATTAAATCAATATGCAATATACCGTTGATTCTAATATCATCTGTAATGGCTATTCTTAATTCTTCATCATTTGATGGTAATGAAATGAAAATACCAAATATTGTAATTAATAGTCTAACCGCAATGATAATAGGAATTATTAATAACTTTAGAATAAATGAAAAAGAAAGTAATTTTAAACAATTATCTTGTAAGTTTATGAAGATCTCTCATATGATTGAAGATAAATTACATAATCATTTAGAAACATTATCTAGTAGTGATATATCAAATCAAATAAAAGAATATGATAATTTAATTGAACAGATAGATTTTACATTTCCAACATCTATACAAAAAACTGTTAAAAAGTTATACAAAAATAAAAAGCAATTACCAGCTATTTTAAATGGTGATATGGATGATTTTATTATTGAATCATCTACCATTTCACAAACAATACCACCTATAAATACAATAATTACATCTCCTTAAGAATAATTCTGTATTCTCACACACAACTTATACCAATCGTATTTTTCAATAAATTCTTTATTTTCTTTTGGTAAATTACTAAAATAATACCAAGTTCTAGCATTTGCATCCCAATATAATCCTAATTTTTTAAGATCATCTTTACAAAAACTAGGTATTTTTACATTATATATATCTGGTTTAGGAAATGACAAATAATTTAATTGACTTATAACACCTAATCTTGTTTCTTCAGTATAATACCATTGCTTTTTTAAGTAATCCCATTTAGCACCAAGATCTTTTGCTTTATCTTTATTTTTATATGGTATATTCAGATATACTTTGTAAGTTTTAGGAAATTTACTAATAATGTTGCTATATAATGCGTCATAATCTGTATCATCCCTACAATATCCAGTTTTTATATTAAATGTAAGTCCTGCAGGACATACGCATTTTTGTTTCTTTTCATCCCATATATGGTTTTTACCACATACACACTTACCATCTCTTAATACTTCACCCTCACCGCAAATAGGAACATACTTAATACATTTATTTGTTTTAGGATTTAATACTTTACCCTCAGGACATTCTTTCTTAACAGACTTAACAGACTTAACAGACTTAACAGACTTAACACTGTTAACAGACTTAACAGACTTAACAGACTTAACAGACTTGACATTCGTAACATCTTTAATACATCTATTTGTTTTAGGATTTAATACTTTACCCTCAGGACATTCTTTTTTAATTTTCGTAACATCTTTAATACATCTATTTGTTTTAGGATTTAATACTTTACCTTCAGGACATTCTTTTTTAACTTTCGTAACATCTTTAATACATCTATTTGTTTTAGGATTTAATACTTTACCGTCAGGACATTCTTTTACCATTTATTCTTATATTATATAAAAATGATAACACTTATATATATAATTTAAAATGAATAAGTGTAAAGAAATATTAGAACAATACAAAGTAATTTATAAAGATTATAAACAAAATCTTAATATATATAATTCGTTAAAAAATAAAGCATTGTGTAGAAATGGATTTAAACCACAAAAAGAATTTAAAATTCTAGGTAATAAATCAACAAAATATTATAAAAAACTTTCAAATGAAATATTAATTACAATTGAATGTCTTAAAAAAACAAATAATAATTTAAAAGACGCCATAATAAGAACGCCTAAATAATTATTCAATGATATGTTATAAAACTAATGTATAATACCAGCGATTCATTAGCATAAAGCTTTCTGGTAATTCTATTTTCTATAATATAGTGTTCCTTTTAATTTTTCTTTCTTTTTATTAATAAAATTATGATATAATTTATCCCATTCATGACACCAACTATTTTTTTTATAATTGCTCATTTTTAAAATATAATTACTACTACTTAAATATGGCTTACGAGACGCAGGTTTCCAAGCATAACTAAATATATATATATTAGTCGCCATTACCCAATCATAAGCATCAATTGATACACAACTTAAAAACCATTGGTATATATCTTTAGGATCATATTCCTTTAAAGTCATATAATTCAATAAGATCATTAACCTTTCAATATGATGTAAATAACCGTATTTTTTAACTTTTTCTAAACAATTATCAATAGGTAATATACCCGTTTTAAAATTGTTATTATACCATTCTAAAGGTAATTTAACTTTATTTTCAAAATGATTAGATTTTGTCATAACATCATAGTGATAAACGTAAATATATCTCATATATTCACGCCATCCTACTATTTGCCTTAAAAATCCTTCATAACTTTGTATAGGAACTTTATCTTTTATTTTTACGGTTTCTTTAATAACATCTTCAGGTGTTATCAATCCAATATTTAATGATGAAGATAAAAACGAATGATATAATATAAGATCATCTTCTTTTACTATAGCATCTTGATATTCACCAAAATTACTAAGTTTATGTTTTAAAAAATGTATTAATAACTCTCTAGCTTCCTTGTGTGTAGTAGGATAAATAAAATTATCACTATATCCATAGGTTTTAAACTTTTTAACATATTCTTTAGCTTCATTAACATACCTAGAATTACCAACATTATAGTGTATAATAACCGGTAATTCTTTTATTTTTTTGCGATTATTTACATCATAACTTTTATCCAATCCTTTTAAATTTAATTTATTAATAGACCATAACTTAAAACTATTATGAAATAATTTACCACTATAATCTTTCAAATCTTCTATAGAATGTAAAAACATAGGAGACCTATGTATAATAACATTAGCATATTCTTTTTCTAATATTTTATCAACAGGATCGAACATTTCAGTTATATTTTTAGGTTTAGCACTAACATATTTAATTTTAAAGTTATTTTGTTTTAAATAATCGTAATAATATTTCATCGTAGCACGATGTAATATTAATTTATTTATATGAACTCTTGAAAAAAATCTAGGATGTTCATATAATACATACTCTTTAGATTTGTCTAAATATTTTACATCAAATAATGTATTTGGAAATAAAATAAAGACCATTTATTCTTTATTAAGTTTTTCTTCAATTTTATTAATTCGGTTAAGAATTTCTTTAAGCAATTGATAATTATCACGAATAGTAGGATTATAAATATTTTTGGTAATCATAGAATTAACAAAATTCTTTTGTTGTTCATCCCGTTGGTGTTTTTTCTCCGTATATTCTTTAATATCAGCCTCCGTAATGTTAAGTTCTTTCAATACCTGATCTTTATTCTTACTTTCTTCATCAATTTGCTTAACAGCATTCATAATAATACGGGTCTTGATACTATTAGCGGTTCTTTTAAGAGCTTTCGCAATATCATCTACAGTCATACCAGATTTAAGTTTGCTTAGGACATTTTCATCTTCACTATCATCCCATTTCAATCCAGCACGAGAAGTATCGGGATTTTCACGGAGTTTTTTCATATTTTCTTGAAATTTTACCATATTGTTTGCCATTGTTGATAGTAAATATTAGAATAATCTTTATATGAGTTTAAGTTTTTGTTGTTGCCACAATTCACCTAATTTTGCCATATGTTGTTTAGGTGTTAATTCCTTATATTTTTCTTTAACAATACTCATATTTTCTTTAACAAATTGATTATAAACAGTTAATTTTTTTTCTTTATCACCTACGATTTTCTTTTTCTTTTTCGTATGATTTTTACACTTTTCAGTTACTATTTTCATAAACGACTTTTTTGTATAATCTTTACTTAAATCAATATTATTCAATTCTTGAATAATGCTTTCAACATCAATAATTGTCATTTTATATTTAAACAAAAATATAATTTCACTTTTATATACATTTATAATGATGATTTTGTAATAACCTCACATATATATCCATTTCTATTTAATTTTTTAGTATATTCAGACAATTCGTTATAATGTAATATAATATATTGATCTACAATAGGTTTATTTATATATTCCGATATTTTAACAATATCATTTGAATATAAATAAATCTTATCATCTTTTATTTTTAAAAAGACTTTCATTAAAAATGATTGTATAATTATATAAATATATTTTTAAATGAATTGTTTGGAATATTTTAATACTATTACAAATATTGTTATTGATATTAGTAATTTAAAAGAAGATAAAATATTTAAATATATTAGTTCTTTAAGTGAAATTCAAAAATATTCATATATTAAAATTAAGAATCTCAAAAGTAATACGGATTATAATAGTAAAATAGGTAAAGTTATTGAAAAATTAGAAAATAATAGATACAAAATATATATTGAAAATAAATATTTATCAATTGTCGAAAATAATCTAGAATTATATCCGGTTATACTATATTTTAAACCACCTGATGTTGAATATAAAATATTAACTTATTATAATTATGGTTTTAATGTCCCACTAACAAATAATAAAGATCATATAGTTATATTTTACAAAGGAGATTATTATTATGAAGATACTAAAACAATAACTAAAGCAAAATTAGATTCTTTTTTTGAAAATTCATCTTATGAAGTATATAAAATATGTAATATTTGTAATGAAAAAACGCTGGATCTAATCGCTTGTAATGTATGTATTTATACATATTGTCAAAAATGTGTATTGAAGTTTAATGACAAAATATGTCCTTATTGTAAAGATCCATTGAGATATACAGAGATATAAAAATAACATTAATTATATTAGTAATGTCATCTACCGTTTTTATTTTAGGTGGTTTTGGATATATAGGTTTTAATTTAGCAAAAATATTAAATAGTAATAATTACAATGTTGTTATAATTGATGTTATAGGTTCAAAAGTTTCTATGGATTTTAATTGTTATTATTATTGTTGTGATATACGTAATATGACATTTATGTTAACATTAGTTAATAGACATAAACCAGATTGTTTTATTTGGTGTATAGATCTAATACCTTGTAATAATTTATATTATGATGTATGTATTAATGGACTAACAAGTATTATTAATATTTTAAATGTTAATAATATTAAACAATTTATTTATTTATCTTCAGCAGAAATATATGGTTGTTGTGAATATGCAACTGAAAATATGATAGGTTCTCCTTTTACAACTGAAGGAAAAACTAAATTATTATCAGAAGATATTATAGTTAGTCAATATGCTTATGATTATTTTATTTTAAGAGTTAGTAATGTATATGGTAAAATAATTCCTAATATTCCTAATTATAAAAATCATATAATTAATCAAATTGAATTATTTGAAAATAATGTAATTGAAAAAATAGGGGTTACTAATATTATTTCAGATTATATACATATTGAAGATCTTATTGTTATAATTTCAAAATGTTTATACAAACTTAATGTATATGATATCAATAAAACTATTTTAAATGTAGGAACAGAAAATACTAAATCTGATATTAGAATATTTAATTTATTATATTCTAATAAAGAAAAACCACCTTTATATGGACATAGAAATTCTAAGGTTATCATAAATACTTTAAATTGTAATAAATGTAAATATGTTTTATTATGGGAACCAAAACATAAATTAGTATAAAAATGATTACATATATATAATTTATTATAAATGTCGAAAAAAACTGAAGATTGGAATGATATTGTAGAAGATACTGATAACATTGATAAAAGCGGGACTAATAATCCTAACAAAAATGATAATATTGCTACTACTACTACTACTAGTAAGCCTAGTAGAAGTGTTAAAACAGATAAGCCTGATAAGCCGGATAAGCCTAATAAGCCTGATAAGACTGATAAGACTGATAAGCCTAATAAGTCTGATACAACTGATACAACAGAAAAACCTTATAAGAAAAAGTATTATCCTCATATTCCTTGTTGGTTTTTGGTTAATAGTTACCAATGTAAGCAAACAGAATGTTGGTTTAACCATAATCCAGAACTAGTTAAAGAACATAAACAAAAGCGAGAACGTAAAGTTTGTCATATGTATCTTAGATGTGATAAAAGGTGTAATAAGTATCATAATATGGATGAACTTATGGAACTTTACAATAGTACTAATAATAAACTTGAAACTATTTCAAGTATTATGAAAAGCTAATTTAATATCTTTTTCATCAAATTTTATTATTTTTATATTTAATTCTTTAAAGATCTCTTCGCTGATCTTAAATGATTTTTCCCAATTTTTACTAACATTACAACCAGGATCAATCGTTACAATTGTTTTTATTCCTGCTTGAACAGCACTTAACGCGCAATTATGACAAGGAAACCGATTACAAACTAATATAGCATCATTAACACTAATATTAGTTTTAGCAGCGTGAATAATAGCATTTTGTTCGGCGTGTATAACATAATATTGTTTATTATCTTTATTCCAACGTTTCTTAGTTTCTTTTAATCCTCTTGGTAGTCCATTATAACCGCAACTAAGTTGTATGAAAGTATCTTTTTCTAAAATAATAGCACCTACTTTTCGTTTAGGATCTTTAGAAAACAAATTAGCTTTATAATCAGCCTCTTTTAAAAACTTTAAAGCTTTTTCTTTTGATATTGTCATTTATTAAAAATGATAAATTACTATCATTTTTATATTATATAACAATAATATTTTATTATAATAAAAATGGATTCTTTAACATCTAAATTAGATAACATAAATATAACTCGTTCAATATGTAATTTATGTCGCACAAAGTTTAATAAACTAAGTAATAGTAATTTTTGTAGTAATTGTTCTAAATTAGTTACACATCATTTTGAAGATTGTAGTTGTATTTATTGTAGATATTAATAAAATGACATATTCCATTGTTATCCCTATAGCAAAATATATAAAATTATATACAAATGAATATAAAAAAATAAAACCACACAAAGAAGAACATAATAATTTTAGAAGATTTATTGAAATTAGTTGGAAATTACATTGTAAAAACTTGAATTTTAAAGAAATAGATACAATTTTTATAGTTTTACCAACACATCAAATAGATGAATTTAAAGAAGAATTTTATAAATTACCTCAACCAAAAACAAAAATAGAAATAATAGATGAATATGATATTTTAGGAATACCAAGTGAAAAAGTAGGTAATACACGCAAACAAATGTTAATAAAATTATTAATTAGTTTTAGAGTTAAAACTAAAACATATTTAACATTGGACGATGATATAGGAACATTGAATAAGTTTAAAGAAGAGTTTTTCTATAACGACGATGATACAATTGGTTTTTTTATGAATAATCATAGATCAGGACACGAAAAATGGTGGGTGGGTTCAAGTTATATGTTAGGACTAGCATATCAACCCGCAAAATTAGATAAATTAACAGATAAAGGATTATTGATGGATGTAACTCCCGAATTATTACATACTAAATCAGCAAGAAACTTATGCAATTTTCTTAAAAGAAAATGGGGTCCTACAACTTGGATTAATGAACTTATTCTTAAAAATGTAGAATACCGATGGACAGAATACACTTTATACTGTTTATACTTAGGTTTAATTAAAAAGAATATAGCAAAACTATATAAACGAAAAACACTACCTATTAATAACGCTTTATGGGATTTTTCAAATGATTCTAAAGTAATGACAAATCATATTAAAAATAAAGTATGTAAAGATAATAAAAGTTATTTTGTTACTATTCCAAGTAATATTTATGCAAATAAATTATCAGCAATACATAAGGGTTTTAAACATTGTAAAAATATTATAAATAACAAGGTTTAAGATCATAATTGCATTGTTCTCTAATACGATCGGATTGATTATAATTTCTTAGATTAGTTAAATGTAAATGATATATGTATATATCATAACAAGGATTTAAAACATTATAACCTAATTCTTCCATTAAAAATATAATACGATTATCACAACCTAAAATACCAAAATAAAAATTAGAGTTATGTGGAACTTTAATATGTCCTTTAAATATCCAAGCATCTTGCGAATCTGTTCTATGACCTACACGATTAAAACAATCATTCTTATCAAATTTAAATAACTCACTTGTTTCATCTTCTAATATATTTCTACGTAATACTGCTAAGAACTTATTACTAAGATCATAATCTTTTAATTTTAATAAAGTATTATCAAAATATATATCGTTATTACATATTACATTGATATGATCATTACTCGATAACTCATTTATATATTCAAACATTTTCTTAAAAGTCATTCTTTCATTTATTTTTATAATTTCCACATTAGGATTAAATATATTAATTGTAAGACTTTCCGTAAATATATATATTTTATCAAATAAATTTAATGCAATATTATTGTATATTGCTTTTAAGACTTCATCATCTCTAGCTTTATTACTATTTTCAAAATATTCTAAGAATAAATTATACATTTTTATATTCATATATCAATATTATATTTATATCAAAATTACCAATAAGCACTATTTTCAATCGTATTTTTATTATCTAATTTTTCATTTTCAGATGGAAACACAAAATTACTATTATTTTCTTTAATTATTTTTTTCCAATCATCTCTATTTATCCATCTATGACCCATTACACCAAATAGTAATTGTAGTCCTCCACCAATATATATTGAAGATTTATTCATTTTAGTTTTTATAAAATTACATAATGGTAATCCATAACCACCACAACCTAATAAAGCTATATCAAATTCAAGTTTTTCAATATCATTACACATAACTGTAAAAGTTTCCAACCAATTATTATGAACATAATGATTTCCATGTGTTTGAAAACTTTTATAAAATATAAATTCTTGATCATCCAAAAATATTTTTTTATCCTTAAATATCTGAAAATTATTATCTATTTGCTTTTTCATCGAATCTGTAAATGGATTAATTATTAATACTTTTTTTCCAAATAAATAATGTGTCCATGGTATTTCATTATCTTGTATTACATAAAATGGTTCCAATGATCTTGAATGAATTTTCGTTAAGTTATACATTGTAGAATATACATTTTGTATAGATTCAATATTTGAATTATTAAAACACGCTAAAATATCAGAATTTTCAATTGCATTATTTAATTCTTCAAAATATTTTTCAAATACTGTTATATTATTATTTTTACAATAAATACCACAAATTCTTAATACATTATTTAAATTATTATTATTTATTTTTTTATTTACATTATAATTATAACATAATGTTGTTTCAGGACCTAAACCAAATCTTGCTATAATAAAAACTTTATTCGAATTTATAGTATTTATAATTTCTTTATTCGATTCTACTATATTCATTTTAACATTTATATTACAATACTTTTTATATAAAAAATAAAAAATAATAATTCACAAATGATAGTTTATTCAACTATTACTGATAAAATAAATGGTTATAGTTTTTTATTAAGTTTAATTCAATTACAACCTATTGTACATATTAACTGTGATCAAGATATTTACAATTATATTGTTAATATTAAACCAAATATTTGTAATTTATTAGATATAACTTTTAATAATTGTAATGATAAAGTAAATTGTAAAGAAATTGATAGTAATACATTATTTGTTAATAATGAATTTATAACAATTAAAGAATGTTTAAGACATCAAGAATTATATACTAAAAATTTATTACTATCATTATGTATAGATTTTATCAATAATGATGGTAATTTTATAATAAATATTCCAAATCAACCACATCCAAATAAAAATTATAATCATAAAGATGATAGTTTTCGTGAATTATGTTATTTATTGAAAAATATTAAAATTAATAGAACAAATTGTAATCTTGTATTTTTAGGGAATAATAAACAAATATTATTATATGATATAGCAAAATTAGATAAAATTGATTTAAGTACAGAGGATATTAAAAATACTAAATGTATTTTAATGGGTAATGGTTCTAAGGAAGATGAAATAAAAAATTTACAAATGGTAGGATTTAAAGCAAATCCTTTTATTTTTTGGTCTAGAAGACCACAAATATTAGAAAAATTTATTATAAATAAATCTAAATCATATAATGAAAGAACTATTAATTCAATTTTTATAGGTAATATTGAAAATTGGGTACAAGCAAAACATAGAGAAGATAAAAAAGAATGGAAAGATTGTATTGATTTTTTTCATTGTATTAATGGATTTACACATACATTTACACAAGAAGAATATTTACAAAAAATGGCAGATAGCAAATTTGGATTATCTTTTGAGGGATATGGTAAAAAATGTAATCGTGATATTGAATTAATGGCATTGGGAACTGTAATGTTAAGGGTACCAACCTTAAACGTAGATAGTTACTATGAACCATTAATTGAAGGAATACATTATATTAATATAAAAAAAAAAGAAGAAATTAAACAAATTATAGATACTATTAGTGAAGACAAATGGACTTATATGTCTAATGAATGTAAAAAATGGTATTATAGAAATTGTCATTCAGATAATACAATGGATATTTGGTTTAAAAGTATTTTATAAATATCAATATTTATTTTTTAACCATAACGCTGTGCATATGTGCATTCCATAACAGTTTGTTTTTTTTAGTTTTTCTATATAATCATTCGTATTTATTGTTGGAGGATGAAATAATTCTTTAGTTGGAACAGTTATATTAAATTTATTTGAAAAATTGTTATATATATTATAAATAAAATGTGGACCAGTACTTTTTAACACATCGTCTAAAGAATTAAATGGTAATTTATTTCTATCAATTGTAAATAATGTATCCATTAATAATTTCCAATATGGATGATTTGGTATAGAAGCAAATATACAATTACCTAAACAAATTGGATTATTATTCTCATCTTCTCTATTGCAAGGTATCACTACTTCTTTATCTAATAAATCAAATGATTTAAACATTAAATAATCCATATCTGCATATAATCCTCCATATTTATACATTAAAAAATATCTAAACATATCTATTTTCAAAATCATTCTTGGTAATTTAACAAAATTATCATAATATTCTGAAAATTCATTTTTCATAAATTCAAACATATCATTATCTGTATAAAATCTATATTCAAAATCAGGATGTAATTGCTTAATTTTATTTTGACAAATTTTATAAGTTTCAGGCAAATCATAATCTTTATATGTTTGATGAATAATTTTAGGAATTGTCATAATAATATTTATTTAATATATGAATATTAATTTTATATATAAAATTTTTTTTACTAATTATTAACAAAAGGATAGCTATTTAAAATTATATCAGGAACTAATTTATTTTTTATTCTATTATTTTCAAAATCATCTGAAGTTGGAATCCAACTACCTGTGTTTGGACTATCAAATTCTTCAGATGGAATATTTTTTGTATTTAATTTAGGTGCATCAACAAATGATTTATGTATATATGTACATTCAAATACTTTTGGAATTTGTATTCCATTTATAACACATTTATATTCATATTCCCAACCACAATTTTTATCTATTCTTCTTATAATTAATTTATTTTTATTGAATTTATATGCAAAAAGTATAGGAAACTGTGATTTATAATCAAACGTTACTTGTGTATCTGATGAATATTCTTTATCTAAATTTATAATTTTTGTGTTAAATTGTGAAATTCCAATATTAATAACTTTTTCTCCAATTAAAGTAGTACTTCTCCAATTATTTCCATGAAAATGAACACAATAATGTGTATTTGATAATTTTTGTAAAATTTGTAATTTGTTTTCTATATTAATATGATTAGTATTTTCGTGTTCCAAATGAATTTCTATACATATTTGTTTTAATTTTTCAATTTCTGTATTAGATAAACTATTTATCCAATCATATTCACCTCCTTCAATATCCATTTTCAAAAATATATTATCATATTTTTTGATTAAATCCTTCATATCTGTCGTATAATTATCATTAGATATTCCTATATTTTTTTTATAAATTCTATATTTGAATTTTTATGTGGAATATTATTAATTGTTCCATCAAATGCAAAACATTTTTTATGATATTTATTTACAAAATAATGTTCGAATGTATCATCATTTGCTATACCACAAGATAATAAAACACCATATTCACATATATTATCAATAATGATATACCCACCATCATATTTTGAACCGATACGCAATTTATTATCAAATTCATATATTTGTAAAAATTTATAATTATTCATTTTGTTTTTTAAATTATTAAATTAAAATTTGTTTATATATTATTTTCTTCAATAAATAAGTTTATATATTTTGAATCACGAATATGAACATTGCCATCACTTAAATCTTTTTCAAAAATCCATTATTATCTTTATAAAAATCATAAACATCAAAAAAAACATAATTTTTTTCAATACATTTTTGTTTTAATTTTTTGTTGAAATATAATACATATTTTTTTCGTTCTTCATCAGTTCCTAAATATGGATATTCTAAATTCTCATGAGTATTATGTTTTTGAACAGGTGGAACTACATTATATACACACACGTTTTTCAATTTTATTTCTAAATTAGATATATTTAACTCTATTGCCTCAAAATAATTATCAACAATTAAATTTATAATATCTTGATATGTATTATCTTTCGTTATATGTTTATGAATATGACATCTGCAATCTATTTCTCCAAAACAAAAAATAATAGTATCATTATTTTGCATATTAAATTTACTAATATCACATCTTTTTAATTTATCTTTACCAAAACTATAACATGGTATTGGTCCTAAATGATGAGTTTTAAATTGATTAAAACCATTTATTGCATGACTATCACCAACTGTATGAATTGACATTTTGTTTTATTTATTTTATTATTTTAAGTTCTATAATACGATTTCCATTTTTAAAATGTTGTATTAAACAATTATTAAATTTATCAAAATACGGATATCTTTTACTATTAAAATGTGTATGTATTAATTTTAAATCTTTATTTTTATACAATATTCTACCATCTTGAAAACTTTGAATATTCTCTAAAATATCATTATCATTATGTATTAATCTCCAAGGCATTAAATTATATTCTTCACCAAACTCAAAATATTTATATTTTTTTACTAAATTTTCAATTGATGCTTGATCAAAATATCTTGAGGTTTTCGTAAATTCAATCCAATCATTTGACACGTTTTTATTTTTAACCCATAACATACCACCATTATAATATCCAACTTTATCAGTTATTTGTTTTTTAATAAAATGAGGAGATACACCAATATCTTTACTATCATCAATATCATCTATTTTATTTAATAATAAAATATCACTATCTAAATATAATGTATTTAAAGAATTATTTAAACTATATTCAATAACGTTTGCTTTAATCATTTGAAAATTTGTCCATAATCCATTTTTTTCCATTTCATCTCTAGTATATTTTGTATATTTATCTAAATTAATTTCTTTTACAATTTGTAAATTAAATTTCTCTTTACTAACTAATTTAGCTGTTTCAGTATCTAAAAATAAATAAATTGTTGAGTTTGGATGATAATATTCCAAAGATTTTAACATCATCAATAATTCTTTACCACATTTTATTGTTGAAATTGAACAAAAACTACTAGGAACTGACATTTCCATATATATATATTTTAGTGTTTTATATAAAGTGATATACTTATATTATAATAAAATGATTCATATAGTTCAAGATGGTTCAGATGGTTTTGGACATCAATTACATGGTCTATTTAGCTGTATGATATTACATAATATTGATAATTATTATTTTGATGCTTTTTATTTTAAATATAAAAACTTTAAATTTGATCATATTGATATAGAAACTGCTCAGAAAACAAAAGAATATTTAATAGCCATAAGTAATGAATTTATTAATTATTATAAATTAAGTAAAATAAAATATCAAAATAATATTTTTTCACACGAAATTTATAATATTCCTACAAATTATGATTCTAATACTTTGTATAGACTAGATAATGCTTATTATTTTGAAAAAATACCAAACTATAATAAAATTAAAGCAGAACATAATAATAATATATCAATTATTAAAAACTTTTTTATCAATGATAAATTACCTAAAAATAGATTAAAACAAAATAATGTGGTAATACATATAAGAGGTGGTGATGCTCTAACACATGGTAGATATAATGTAATACAAAAAAATAATAATCAAATATTAGAATTATTACCAATTTTATTTAAAAAATATAAAAACTATACATATTATATTCATAGTGATGATAATGTAGATTTTTTGATTAATTTATTAAATAAAAATAATATTGAGTATTTTCATTTTTCAAAATCTACAAATATTATGGAAGTAATAAGTGATTTTATACATTCAGATATATTTATAATGGGTGCAAGTAGTTTATCAACTATTTGTTCATTTTTAGGAGAACATAAATTAATAATATGTAATGATGATTGTAAACATAGTATTAATAATCAAGTAGTAAAAATATCTGATTTTATAAAAAATAAAAATACATTTAGATGATATTATACATAATTTAAAATATATTCTCTTTGTATTTGTGTATTTTTCCATGGTTTAGTAATTTTATAATAATTTTCTAATTCTTTACACCTTTGAACATTTAAAACGCCGACTTAATCCAAATATTTTTTAGGTTTTCGTTTTCTGGTTGATGGTATTTTTACATAGTTTTCACTTCTATCATATGCTCCTTTTATTAGATTATTATAAATATGTATTGGTATTTCATCTAATACATCTTTTACATTATTAACTAATTCATCATATGTTAATCCTTTTTTCTTTTGTAATCGTGATTTCAATACATTAAAATATCCTTCTATTGCATTTGTATAATGTTGATATGAAACAGCATATAATAAATTATTATACTTTTTAATTACATCTTTTACAAGTTTATTTCTATGACTACTCGCATTATCTAAAATGATTAATTTATTTTTGTATTTTCCATTTATAAACTTGTTAATAAAATCAATCATTCTATTACTATCAATACCTCCCCTTTTTATATACTTCATATCCAATAACACCTTTTGAAGAAATAGCAAATATCCCAGTATATTTTTTGAATACTTCTTGACTTTCAGTTTTCACTACACATCTTTTACCTAATTTTTCATAACATTTCCTTCTAATCATAAATGAGTTTAATGATGTTTCGTCAATACATATAATATCATCTAAACTATATTGTTTTACTTTATTATAAAACTCTTTGATTTGATTTTTAATCACAATAGGTTTTTTATATCGTGTTTTTGGAACATGTCGTAATCGGGTTTGTTTTAGGGTGATATTTATATCTCTTACAACTCTACCTAAATGAACTCTTGATAGTGTTAGGTTTGAGTATTTAGTTCTTAATTTGGTTAATAATTCATCCATAGTTATCGTTTTATTTTGTTTAAGTTGTTGCTTTATAAATGATATATGACTATTAGTAATTTTATATGATGTATAATCTCTTTTCTTTCGTGTAATATTATTAGTAGATTTGTATTTATCTACCCATCTTATTAAAGTTCTTTCAGAACAACCGAATATTTTACAGGTCTGAACTTGATTATTAGAATGATATAAATAATATTTAACTGCTGATAATTTATAATCACTACTTTTATGAGTAGGCATTTATATATTATTATAAGTGAAATTTAATTTTAAAAAAAAAATATATATATATAAAATAATGGAATCTATTTTTACAAATATATATGAATTCGCTTCATGGGGAGATAATAAACATAATAAATATTCAGGTAGCAGTGGTCCTGGAAGTGATGTAAAATATAATAAAAAATATATAGAAATAGTAAAAAAGGTTATTAAGGATTATAATATTAATAATATTGTAGATTTAG
>Ga0209223_10002947_pt1 | contig 16555 bp, 8 predicted proteins | sample COG_06_FD_184750 | JGI IMG/M metagenome (GOLD analysis project Ga0209223, IMG submission 184750) | Pelagic Microbial community sample from North Sea - COGITO 998_met_06 (SPAdes) (version 2) | ecosystem: Environmental > Aquatic > Marine > Neritic zone/Coastal water | place: Helgoland, sampling...
CCACCCCCACCACTCTCACAGATTACTCCTCCGGGCGCTCTCCCTCCACCGAGCCCCCCGAGTCCCCCGGGTCTCTTAACTGACCCTCCATCTCCTTGGACGTACCCGGACGTATATCCACCCCATCCACCTCGCCCGCCTCGTCCGGAACTCCCTAAAATGAATTTTCCACCTCCTTTACCCCCAGCTCCTCCTTCGGTCGAAGTTTGGATAATGACAGCGCGTGCATTCATGCGTGAGAATTCTTGGTTCGTGTTTTATTCCCTTAACACGAGGTATACAGAATCGTTTGAGCGTTGTTATACCGTCGCTACGATGTACTCAGAGCAAAACCATAACAAAATGGGATGCATTCCAGTCGGATCGTCATCTGTGGGTATACAATCAGACGACATTCCGACGACGATCGAGACAGTCACCGCGTCTCTGTACGACGAAAATTCCAATTTTATCCCGATAAATCCAGGATTCACTTTCGGGACAAGCTACGACGTTTTTGGTAACCTCATACGCGACAATACGATCGACATCCCGCCGCCTTTACCGCCGACTCCTCCGCCGACTCCTTCTCCACTGAGTCCACCCACTCGACCATTCCCTCCTCCACCGAGTCCACCGAGTCCACCGAGTCCACCGAGTCCACCGAGTCCACCCTCTCCCCCACCGACATCTCCGCCACTTCCTCCTTTTCCACCGGTGGCCGAGAACACGTCGCGAGTCACGTTCTCCGATCAGGAGTTTTTCGCATGCGCAGGCGACGTCGTGTCGCTGGCCTTCGACGGAGATTACGATTTATGGGTCACACGCGACCCAGATGTAGTGTGCTCCATCGGGAGTTCACTCGAAAAAGAACTCGTGCTGACGCAACAGGAAGCGGGATGGGTCGAACCATCGCTACCAATATCCGTGCAACGCGGCGAGACCGAATATTTCTTTTCGTCGATACGGTGCGAACAAGGGGCGCGATTTCGCGTGACATGCCCTCTGTCGCGCCCCATCGCGCCGTCGCCTCCTCCCGTACCTCCCGGTTCTCCCGCTCATCCGGTGATCGACGTCGCGTTCGATGGATCGACGTACGAAGCGTGCGGAATGGTCACCCTGAGCATAACTTTCACCGGAGAATATCGTCTTGTACGAGAAACCGGCGTTGATGGAAACGATTGCCCCCCGGAATTCGTTTCTCCTGAAAAACTCGACGGCGAGAGCTCTGCGACCGCGAAGTACGCGGATTTCGTCGGACAATACACTCTTTACGTACCAGACGCGGGCGTGACTTTCTTCGCGTCCCCGGGATGTGAAAACGGGCTTCGTTTCAAGGTGTCGTGCTCGTCCGCGAAGCGTCGACGTCTCTTACAGCAGGACGTCGGGAGTTGCGTCCCCGACCCAAAACAGGCCGACACCACGTTCACGGAATTCCAAGCGGGTGTCATCGCGGTCGTCAAGATGGCGCAGGAGTTCGTAGAACTCTTCACCGACATCTTCTTCGAGGGTATCGAGTCGATGTTCAAGTGCCTCTTCATCCTCATCAAGGGTCTCATGACGGGAGACGCGAGTCTTCTCCGCGAATTCTTCGTCACCCTCGTCAACGAACTCGCCAAAAATTTCATGGCGCTTCTCAAGGGGTTCGTCGGCGTTCTGTTCAGTGAAGGGTCGCCGCTGAGATTCATGTGCAACATCATCGACACCATGAAATCCGTGACTTGCCAAGTTCTCGGCTTATCTTTCATTCCGAGTTCTCTGTCGATCAACTGTGGAAAAGATAGACACCAGTGCTCCTGGTGGCCGTTCTCCGGAGACGAGACCATCACGGAAGCCAAAGCGAGATCATCATCTTCGGGTGGTGATAAAATCCCGAACACGGGCTACGATTTCGCGACCACGGTCACCCCCAGCGCCAAGGTGGGTGAGTCGAGCATCGAACTCATCAGATCACTGGTTCCAGACATGACAGCGGCTGACTGGCAGATGACTGAATACGGTTACCTACTCGGCACTGGTATAGAAGTCGACGTAAGAGCAGAACTTATGAAGACGTTCGCGAGAGACAATTATTTCGATTATTCGAACTATTGCGTCGCCGTACGAGGTGCTCTCAGTGGACCATCTGGACACGACCAGTACTGCCATGCCAAGTTTAAAGAAAAAAGAGATCGCCCTCTGAGTCCGCATCGCGATGTGCTGCAACAATCGTGTTCGAACGAATTAAAGTGTGTAATCAGCGCCGATGGCTCCCCCACGACTTCCGCGGCGGGTTGTATCCTTTTCGCTTCTCCGTGTGCTCTCAACTACTACGGAGAATGCGTCGGTGGGTTGACCATGCTAAAGAGAGAGATCGTCGGTACCGACAGTACGTTCGAACCTCTCGGTGATCATGTCATGTTATTTTCAAACGGGAATACCGACCGTTTAAGGCAGCCAAGTGTCAAGAAAACCTGGGGGCAGGAATCTTGGCAAGGGGAAGAACTAATCGGGTTGGCGACGGCTCGAGCCCGGTTCGGTAAAATCTTCGAGGAGTGCATACCTTCCCCACCGCCACAGCCACCACCGTCGCCACCGAGCCCACCGCCACCTTCACCGCGACCTCCGAGACCACCGCCACCGCCGAAATGGCCATCGGGGTCTGTCCCTCCATATCCCGCTGAATGGGATTTTACCGGCGAAGAAACGGGCGTAATAAACGGATGGAAAGAAGCCTGGGGGAATCAAGACAGAGATAATTATCCGAAAAGACGAAAACTCGCCGCGTTTCGAGCTGCGATGAAAGAGAGAGATCCCGAGACGAGAAGGAGGAAACTACAGTGGGGAGTCGTGGGAGAAGCTGCGGAATCAGCCGCTGATTGGGGGGAGGAAGCGGCTCGGAACCTCGTGAAACCCGTCAAAGACTTAGCCGAAAAGGCCAGCGAGGTGGGGGCTTTCGCTAAGAATATCGCCAATAAAGCGAAGGACGCCGTGAACAGTGCCGTCGATAAAGCGACGGAATTGGCGAACGTCGTCGCGAAACTCCCCCAGGAAATATGGAATTCCGTGTACACGATCATTCCCACGGAGTTCGAAGCCTCCACGAAGTCCATCCTGGAGCTGGGTGGGTCAAGTAAGGCCTCTTTCGGATGTGATAACGACGCGTGTCCGAAGGATTCCGTGACGGCGGAGTGTCCGTCCTCGCAGGAGGCGACGGTGTGTTCGCAGGAGTCGGACTGCGTCGGAAGCGATTCGTTCTGCGTCACGGCCGACCAGGGCCTGTGCCCGGGTGGTGGGGGCGAGACCAACTCGAAAGCGTGTAAGGCGATGTCGAACTGGGCGAAAGCGTGTCAGTGCAGCGCTCTCAGGGACGACGACGGGCCGCACCCATACCATTGCGACTACGCCACGGGGTTCTGCTCCGCGGGACCGACCCCGTTCAAACCCCCTCTGACCGAATGCGCCGACTCCGGTGGCCTGATTTACGGGACAGCGGGGTACGAGGCGTTGTGCATGATCGCTCCGCTGTGGGAATGCGCCGAGGCCATCGACAAAGAGTCCTGTCGCTCGCACGTCGGCCTTCGCCTGCAGGGTCCGTCGCTCTGTCGCGCCTTCTGCGGGCCCACGTTCGAGAATCGGAACAATCGTCTGGCCCAGTACCAGTACGACGACGGCGAACGCCGATGCGTGTGCGAGGTGGGCGTCGACCGGGTTTTCGGAGCCGACCCGGTCTCCATCTTTTCGCTCGGCACCGCGAACGGCACGACGTTGGTGCGCTCCTATTCCCCACCTTCACCTCCGCCCTTGGCTCCCTCACCGCCCTCTCCCCAGCCCCCGTCGCCGCCATCGCCCCCCCCTCCCTTCTTCGAGGTCGGTAAGAAACGCCGCAAGTTGCTCGACAAGGAGGACGTCAAGACCTCGTTCCGCGAAGACAAGGGGGTGTTCACCCGGTGCGAATCGAACGCGCAGTGTGCCTCGAGTTTTTCGAAACCGACGATATGCAAGTCTCTGTGGGATCTGCCGATCACCTGCTATTCGTGCAGCGAGCGCGTCCACGGCGCGGCGTTCTCGATGGGACACGAGTGCGACGCGCAAACGAAGACGTGTCGCTGCACGGCCCCGAAGGTGGTCGACCCCGAAGACGAGCGCGCGCGCCCCGACGACGACGAGTGGCGCGGGAACTCCTGGTGCGACAAGATCATGCGCGGGTACCGCACGCAGGCGGTCCGAAGCCCGCTGGAAAACGTGTGGATTCATAGGTGCAGCAGACTTCGTGTTTTCGGCATCTCTCTCACCCAATGGTTGGGTGTTCCCACGGTTCCTCCGGATATCGTCTACAACCCCGAACGCGCGCTGAAGGTCGGCATCGACCTCGTCGAAGGCGTCTACCTTTACTTCAGCGAGGGGTGGTCGATGCGGACCGACGACGAGGACTTTTTCAATCGGCTCATCGAGCGCCGCGTCGACCCCATCATCATCTTCAAGGTGCTCGATTTTGGGCAGAAGGCGATGGGCATCGGTCGAGCCGTCTTGGAGAAGGTCGACATCGTCGAGACCGTCGGCACGACCCTCGACATACTCGAACCCGCCGCCAGTCTCGAGTTCCGAAGAGGCGTCTCGCAGACGTCTCGCGCCGCGCGAGTTTTCATCGACGTCGTGCGGGAACACGAAGCCGGCGCGACCGTCCTCGACGCCGTCGCGAAGAGTGTCGTCAAAACCAAACGCCTCGTGGACATCATGAAAAACGCGACGGCTCCCACCACCAACGCGACGGCTCCCACCACCAACGCGACGGCTCCCACCACCAACGCGACTGGGGGTGAAGTTTCCGTCGTCGCGGTGTTGTCGACCGAGTCAAACGTCCCCGCCTTGGTGGACGACGACCCGCACCTACTCGACGTGCAGAAGAAAACGCGAGCGCTCCTCGATTTTAGTTTCGAATGCTTAGTGCTCACCAACGCGAAAAATCGCGCGATGGATATCGGCGATTTCCTCGCGCGGTATTACGGGTCGAAGAACGCGTTTCTGGGAGCGTCTCTCTGTTCGTACGAGGCCTTCTTGACGACGGACGACCCCCCCGACGGGTGTCCAGAGACCGGTCAGAGTGCGTTCCCGATGGAGATCGGTGACAATTTCACCGTCGGGGGAGGGTTAGGTCGAATAACGATGTCTGACCTGCAACCCATGAGGATGCGCGAGAGTTTGGACGATTGGCTCTCTCAACCGAAATCTGGTCTGTTCAGAAAAATCATCGGGTTCACGAAAGGATGGTCCAACGCGGCCGTCGGATGCGACGCCGAAACGTTGCTGTGCCAGAGACAGAAGAGGTCTTTACTGGAGGGGATCGTGCTCTCGGAAGTGTGGATTTTTCTCATCCTGTCCACGCTTCTCGTGAGTGGAATTAACTTCTTATCGGCGTCGTTCTTCCTCACCAGTCAGTTCGTCGCGCTTCCCTTTCTCGTCATGTACCTCACGTACAGTTTCCCGACGACATGTTTCCCCCGCGTTCCCACGTGTTTGGCCGACGAGTTCTTCGAACTCATGACCACCATGTTACCCTCGCACATTTCATGGTCACCGTTCCTCGCGAGGAACGCGACGCGGATACCTTTCGCCGAGTACGTCTGGTTCGAGCAGCTCGACGCGGACATCGTCGACTGTCGCGAAGAAGGTTTCGATGGGTTCTTCGACCCGTTCTTCTGGGCACGCGAGAAAACCAGAGGCAGAGGGTTCGACGTGATTTGGAATGTCCTCGAGTGGCCCCTGATCACGATCGTTCCCGGTGCCAGAACTTCGTCTAAACAGTGGCGGGATCGTGAAAACACGCGAACGACCGACGAGTGCGCGAAGCTCACCTTACCCGGCGTGTTCCCACCGGTGATCATCGTCTTCTTCGTGTACATCGTTCTCTCTTTCTCCACGGTTCCCGCGATTCGTTTCGCGAATAAAATACTTTTACGATTGTTCCCTTTAGTCGTGTCGGTGTGCACCGTCTCACTCGACATTTACAATACCTGAGACCCGAGACTCCGAGACTAGGACATTTTAATAAAATAAAACACGACCGGAGAGTATATATGCGCTTAATATTTGAGGGATTTCGAAGGACACTTTTCCAGGCGATGAGAGGAGGATGAGTTTCTTAGACGAGGTGTTGGCTTTGCTGAATACGGGGGCTTCTATCAAGAGTCAGTACGTTCCTCCACCACCACCTTACGTCGCCACCCCCCCACCCCGACCGGATGACGCGCCGTTCCCCCCTCCCGCACCGGAGACTCCTCGCCCTCCCCCCCCGTCGCCTCCGAACCCGCCCCCGCCCTCACCGAACCCGCCTCCGGGGACGCCCCCTCCCGAGCCCAATCTCCCTCCGTCGCCACCGTTCCCTCCTTACCCGGAGCGGTGGCTCCGTCGCACCCCGATCGAGCCCTCGCCCCCTCCTTCGCCTCCGTACCCACCGCCTTCACCTCCGCAACCCCCGCCCTCGCCGCCTCCGCCTTTCGAAGGGTACACGACGGGGGTCATGCATCTCGGACTGCCCGCGACACGGATCGGTACGCACGGAAAGGCGAGTTTTAACCTGACGGTCGACGGGGGGAGCGCTGTCCCGACATTCGTGCGCCAAGGAGACGAGTTCGTGTTCACTCTCTTCGGTGTGTACGTCTTCCGACTGGAGGAGGTCAATTCGGACGGTTCCAGTCTACCGGGCGGGAAGGTGATATGGGACTGGAATTTCTGGGACGCGGCCGATACGCTGGGGGCAGAGGTGACGTACTTCGAGTTCGAGACCTCGCTCGACAGTCCAGAGGCGGTGACGGTGACTCTCACCGGCGACGACGTGGGCGATGTCTCATTCTACGAGACGGCCGTGTGCGCGTCACCGAAGAAACACGCCGAACTGCTCTCGTGCTTCTCGAACGACGAGATCGTTTGGGTGCCGAGCGTTCCCGCGGACTCCGCCTTCGACGTCAGTTTTCCAACAGAGACGGCGGCGTACCTTCTCGTGCGCGGCGTGCTCCAGGACGGAGCGAGGACGGGGTTCAAGTGGACGCAAGAGTTCGTCCCAGAGAACTTCATCCGGGGGGTGACCGAGATCAACGCCTTCCAGATCGAGAGCGGGTGGCTCGGAACCGTATTCGACATTCGTGTCATGGTTTCGAGTGATTCTCCTCTCGTCGAGTGCAGCGCGTCGTCGCCCACCGGCGATACGGGCTTCGTCACGGGGGAAAAGTGGGGGACGAATCCTTCCTTCTCACACACGGTGTACTTGAATCAGAGAGCGAATGATCCGATCATCGGCGACGCGACGATCACCTGTATCGGCGTCTTCTTCCTGGGGTACGACTACCACGTTCTTCCCGAGCCCGCCCTGGGCACTATCCCTTGGCAATGGAAGCGGACGACGAAACCCGTCACGATTCCTTTCCACGTGGTTCCGGGGTCGCCACCGCCGCCGCTCGCGCCTGACGCACCATCCTCACCACCTTCGCCCCCCTCGCCGGACACACCGTTCAATTGGGTCGGGCTCACGAACGTCGTCGTGACCCCAGTCTTCGAGTGGAACGCGCGCTACGTCAACGTCACCTTTTCGTCCGATCTCCCTCGATGGTCCGTGACGATCGAGAACCACTTCGGGTCGTCGGGCGACTCGGTCCTCCGCGTCGACAGTCCTGACGGATGGGTCAATCCAGTCGCCGTGAGCTTCGACGCCATCTCCCTGCGGATAATCACTGACTACCGAGACAATCCGTACGTCCTACGCGTTCGCGCGCGACACGAGGACGGGGAGCCTTTCGTACCGTCCGTGGCAGAGGAGATCGTGTTTCGTGACTCGCCGCCGGCGCCGTCACCGTCGCCGCCTCCGCCTTCGCCACCGAACCCCCCACCGAGCCCTCCGAGCCCACCCCCTTTCGCACCGGACGATGCCCTCATCGCGTACCGTCTCGAACAACAGGCGGACGCCGACGCGTCGCTCGGGGTCACGATCAACGTGCCCTCGTCGGTCGACCGCGACTGCGCACTGCCGCGCGCGTCAGACGGCCTAGGACGACCTATCCTCGGATCGTGCTCGGTCCCGTCCGTGCCCAGCGGCATCACGAGAACAAAGAATAACCCCGGTTCAGTGTTCGTCGTCGAGGGGCTCGGTGACGGGGTCGCGGTCGACTTATACCTCACTCGCGAAGATGCGTTCGACCTGGATCGCGCGGACGTCGGGATAGACTTCGCGCACCTGTACGTCAACACCGTTCACAGAGGGAGAGAGACGAAGGTGCAAAACGGGGACGAAGTTTTCGTATGGTTCAGTTTCGGAAGTGCGACGGAGGACGCGATGCGAGCGAAAGGGTTCGAATCGCCGTACCGCGTCGCGGCGCACTTCGGTCTGTGGAATCGCGTCGTCGTCGGTGCTCGTAAGTTCACTCTGGCGCCGCCACCGCCGTATTGGCCACCCAGACCTCCACCACCGATCTCGCCGCCGCCACCTCCGCCGTCGCCTCGACCACCTCCGCTCCCTCCCCCGCCCCCGCACTCACCGTTTCCACCCCCCGCTTCACCACGAGCTCCCGCGCCCCCTGAGACGAGTATCGCGGCGCTTCCGATCGGCCCCACGTACCTGGACGCGAGTGGAGACGTGAAGTCGTGCGCGACCGACGGACCGCGACCTCCGACGCAAGGGTCTACTCCGAGTTACGTTTCACATAATTGTGAGTTTTCAGTGGAATTGGATTCGTTCCTTCGCGACTCCGACGGAGGATACACGATCAGGGACGCCCGAGGATCGTATTTGATCTCTTCCGCGGCAGCCGGTGCGCCGAGCTGCGCCGCCGGAATCAGAGTACAACTCGTGGACGATTATTACACGTACCTTCGCGACGAGAGCGCGGCGTTTACCGACGCGTACTTTAAGAAGTTTAGAATCAGACGAAGTGAACGCGTGGGTTACGAACAAGCTGGTATTTTGTCCCCGGCCGCGACGGGCAAGATTCAGTGGAATTCGACTTGGAAGTACGCGACGCAAAACGACGTCGAATGGAGATACGTCGAATTCTGCTATTCGGAACTCCCGACACCGGAAGTGCACAACTACTATTATTTCCAACTCGTCGAGGTCGACGACGAAGGGAACGACGTCTCGCGAACGCGGTTCGATAATCATAAGAGGATTTACGGCTCTTCCACAGAAAATGGTATATTCAACGAGTTCTACGCGAACTGGATGAATGCGTGGAATTTGCCCCCATCACCACCACCCCCGTTATCACCACCGCATCCTCCGTTACCGCCGAGACTACCACCGAGTCCGCCTCCGAGTCCGCCTCCGAGTCCGCCTCCGAATCCGCCGCGGCAACCCTTTCCACCACAACCCGCGATCCCACCCAGACCACCGCCCCCACCCCCACCGCCCCCACCGATCTCACCGACACCCGTCGTGAACGATTATTGGACGCGGAAATATGTCACTATGAATGCACAGACCAAAGACACCTACGAGTGCAGAAGCACCGACGTGATCGATGAACCTGTTTTACGGTCGTATCCGTTATGTGGGGACAACAGCTACAACGCAAATCCATTAAACTCGTACGACGCTGAATTAAAAGGTTTCACGGGTAGTTTCTTCAGCACGATTGACGGAGTACTGTACGATTGCTCAACTCGAACAGGACCGTGTAACGGCGTGTGGTTCGGCGACTTCGGTGCTTACGGAAATAGAGGATACTTGTGCGATTTCGAAGACTTCAACAGCTTCAACAATCCTGTTGCGACTCCGACTACCTTCGATTTAAATTCGGTGGTGATGTGTTTCAAAAATGTCCCAGGAATCACCTATTCACCGCAGCCTCCTCCTCAACCTCCCCCACCGACCTCACCACCCTCGCCGCCACTACCTCCATCTCCGAGTCCACCACCACCGCCTTTTCCGAGTCCGCCCAATCCTCCTCCACCGTCTCCCAATCCACCGCCTCCCAATCCGCCGACGACGGATGCTTACGACATATCGATATCGAAAGGGCCTACTTTCGGCACGGCAAAAATATCGATATCCAAGATCGACACGACGACGCAGGTCGAGACCTCGGGAGTGCCTTTCGCGTACTCTCTGGCTTGTGAGTTTTATTCGCAAAACTGCGTTTTCGTCACGGCTCAGAACTACGGGAACGAAGTGGTCGTCTCTGGTCTCGGAGAGGCACTTCATCATATTCGCGTGCATCCGATCGACGAGAACGGAGATCCCATCATCGATTTCAACATGCCGGTCGTCGCGCCGTACGTGGTCAGGTTCCAATACGGATGGGGAGGGGTCACCGGGAATCTGGCGTGCGCGGGACCGGACGGAGCCGCGACGTGCCCGGCGCTCTCTCCTCCTCCTCCCTCGCCGTCTCCTCTCCCCCCCTCACCGTCCCCTCATCCTCCACCACAGTCACCTTACCCGAGTCCACCGAGTCCACCCCCCCTGACGTTTCAGGACTACCTTTTCCTGATTAACGTCGCGTACTCGGGAAGTTCCGTGGGGGCGGGTGTAGTCGCGATGACCTCGACGTATTCGGTGATCGATTCGAACGTGGCTTTTGCGTATTCCGTCTCTTCCGAACGACAGGATTGTTCCACGAGTCAAAACTCGTGTCAATGGACCGTGGTCACGTCGTACACGACTTCGACGGAAGTGACGATGACATCGGGACAGTACGTCTGGGTCATGCCGTACGACGTATCCGGAGGAGTATTGCTGTACATATTCACGACGCCGTGGCCCGTGGCCGGCGAATACCAGTTTACCGGCACGACCATGTCGGCTTTGCGAACGAAAATCAGGCAAAATCCACCAGTAGAAGGTTTCGGTCTTTAGAATAGTACGTACGAGATTCATTGTTCGGGGGAAGCGATAGCGAGCGGCGGCTCGGCGACGTTCGTGTCCGCCACGGGCGGTGACTGGACGGGGTTTTAATCATGACAACACACCACTCACATCACGAACTGCGGATCTATTCTTCTCTCGGTTCCGTTCATCGTTTGAAAATAGTACAGACACTCTCTCTTGATTCTCGCTCGTTCCGACGCGCGCGCTCTTCGATCCGACGCGAACTGTTGTCTCGATATGATGTTCAGCTCGTGATTCGCGCGACACAGGAGCATGAACCTTCTCCTCTGGTCGGGGTTCGTGATCAGGGTCGCCTCCGGCCCACCGTGCGTCGCGGTTTCCACGAGGCGAATCGTCAGTTCTCTCAGTATCTTCTCCTTGCCCGCGCGGAACGCCGAAGCGGCTCGAGCCAGGTTCGCGTCGTCGATCAACTTAATTCCTCTTTTAACCGCCATACGTCTGTGATTCTGGAACAACATCTCCTGTAACGCGTTATCCCCCGAGGTCGCCGCGCCGCAGAACAACGCCGTCGCCACCAACCGATCCGCGGCCTCGCGAACCTCGAACCCTTCCGAATACCCCCCCAAACTCAACACATCGACGACGTCCGTCGGAAGAACGCCTCTGTGTTCACTTCCGTGATCCTTACCACCTTTCATCCACACCTTGAAGGCCGCGACCACGTTCGACGTTTTTTCTCTATCTTCGACGAATATGTCGTAAATCTGACTCTCCAGGGTACCCGTTCCGCTCAGGTAAAAGTCGAGTTTACTCATGGCGTCACCTATGTCCGTGATATTCATCGCGGTGGCCGCTTCCGAAGTGCTCGACCACGTTTTAAATTTCTTCGGCACGTCTCGCGGATCGTCGACGGTCGCGCGATCTTCGAAGCCGACGGAAGGTCCTCCCTCTCCTCTTCTCGTGATCCAGGTTTTTCTCGGGAGTTTGTTCGTGGAACCGCCGCACGCGCTCCAGACGTCCATCTCGGATTCTAAGATGAGCGTGACGATGAATTTTGGTTCGCGTTTTTTTAGGAGCGCGCCGATACGACTCATGCGGAACGCGCGCGTGAAATCGTCGAACACGCGATCGTTCACCGAGAGGTCGAGCGAAGTCTCGACCGCATCTTGTTCAATGGTCCACGTGAGAACATTCTTCCACGGCGCGTGTCGAGGTAAGGTCGCGAGTCGTCGATCGAGGGTCGCGAACCCGTCGGCCGCGCGACGGTCTCGTGCGTCTCGCGGGTCTCGCGGGTCTCGTCGTCTATCTTCGTCCGAATCATCACCCTCCACGCCGACCGGGGGGTTTAAGGGGGGCTTGCCCCCCTTCTTATCATCGGGATCTTCGACGGTCGCTTCGAGTTCGTCCATGAAATCCGCGAGGGTCGTTCCGAGGGGGTTCTTGGGGGTCGGGACGACGCTTCCGATGGGAACGCGAACGTCGCCGATCTCGGTAAGATGCACTATCCTCTCGACCGGAACCGCCGCGGCGACGACGTCATGCGTTAATCCAGAGGGCGCCGCGATCTTGAACATACGGTTGAACGAGGATTCTTCATCGTCCCCATCGCTCTCCCAGTCCCCTTCGCTCTCCTCGTCCCCCTCGATCTTCTCGTCCCCTTCGCCCTCACCGCCCCCTTCGCCCCCTTCGCCCACTTCGCCCACTTCGCCATGTCCGTCGTCGCTCACTTTGACCCCCTTGACCCCTTTGCCCACTCCTACTTTTTTGCCCACTTTTAACCATTTGACCCCTTTGGCCCCTTTGGCCCCTTTGACCCCTTTGGCCCCTTTGACCCCTTTGCCCCCGTTGTCTCCTTTGTCCCCTTTGTCCCAGGGGAACTCTTTGAAAACGACGTACGGATACGCCGCCTTCAGTCGATTCGCGTGTTTAATTTTTTCGGGATTATCTTCGACTCCGCCGTGGCCGATATTAAAGATATTCCTGCAGAAGGTCTCGTATTCCCGTTCGTCCTTTTTTTTCTGTCGTTCTTCCTCGTCTTCTTTCGACTCGCGGCGCGAGCGTTTGTTACTCGTTTTTTTCGTTCCTCTTCTGGGTGGAGCTCCCACGTTACCGTACTCCTCGTCGTACTCTTCCTCCTCGTCTTCGTCGTACTCCTCCTCGTCGTCGTCTTCCTCGGGCTCGGGCTCGTCCTCGTCCCTTTGTCCGTTGATCGTGAAGAACATTCTTTGGATATTATGCCTTACTTTCGCGTGTCGAATCCGTGGACGTGCCTGGTGACGGCGTGCACGTCGAGCGAGGTGCGCGTCTCGTTAAATACGCCGACGCGCTCGCGGATCGTAATTTCGCGATCGCAAAATCAACCGTTCGCGTCTCACGTACCTCCCCCTCCCTCCAATCTTTATCCCGCAGATTCGCGAGGCACAGGTGGCGGCGAAGTTGAAACAGGAGGTGGTGGTCCTGGACCAGCGTCTGGCGGAGATCGACGTCCACATCTCGGTCCTCAAGAAGAAGGTGCGCGAGACCCCCGACAGGGTCGGGAAGAAGATGGCGTTCATGCAGATGAAGAACCTACAGAAACAGGCCGTGCGGTTCACGCGTCTGTACCAGATATGCAGCTCGATGGAGGACGACGTGCGCGAGCAGGCGATCATGAAGAACACGTCCACCGTCCTCCAGGAGTTCGTCAACCACCACGAAGAGTTGATAAAGGACTCGAGCATGCAGAAATTGGTGGAGCAGTACGAGGAGTTACAGATGAACGTCGAGGACATCACGAACAACGCCGGTTACGTGGGCGACGTTCTGCGCGCGACGACGGACCAGGAGAACGGCGACGTCGACTGGGACGAAGAGCTCGAGGCTTTTTTGGCGGAAGACGACGGGTTCGACGACGTCAGTCTGACGGCGTCGGCGACGAAACACGTGCCTCTTCCGCCGGAGACGCAGACCATACCGAACGACGGAAAAAAGGACGCGCGGGCCGCGGTGGCGTCGGATACTACGCCGCGCACACCGTCGAGCGACCTCCCGGCCGTTCCGACGGGTCCCGTCGCCCCCGTCGTCACGACCGTCACGGCCGACGAGGAAGAGGAGATCAGACGAAGACGATTCGCCGAGGCGTTCGAAACCGCGACGGAGCCCGTCGCGGCGGACGAGAGGCGCGGTGGTGTGTTGACGGAGGCGGCTTGAGCGCCGTTGAAGATGATGATGTGTGTGTTATTTCCCTAGAATTTTTTTTTTTTTGCTTTGCACGTCACGTCCCCGAATTCTTTCGACACCTCGTACGCGGACGCGGTCGCGAAAAGATCGTCTAAGAACTCGTCGATTTTATCGGGATCGGCGCGATGATTCTTGCCGTCGAGACTATTCGAGCGACCACCCAACGTCGTCGGTTTCCCTTTCGATGCCATCGTATTCGTCTTCGACGGTTCGTGCCTCAGTACCGGCACGATAACTTCTTGTTCGTTCTCTTCGTCCTCGAGAAGGTACAGGGCGTACGCGCTGCCATCGTGCCCGGAATGCCACAGTGCTTTAAGACCATTCCTATCGACGGCAGTCATCTCGTTCCAACCGGCGAACATTCTCTCGAGAATTTCACGGATGACGTCGTGGTACTTCTCCCGAACGTCGATGTTAGACGTTTTTGCGGTCGCCGGCTCGGGTTGAAACTTCTTCAGGGTACACTGTCCGTTTAATCCTACGCGTCCTTTCGTCGGAGTGTACGAGAGGGCCGTGTTGGGGAGACGCGCCAACTGGCTCAGAAGTTCGTGGTCGTCGACACAGAACCGCACCCCCTTGAATTCTTCCGTGTTGAGCGCGTGTTCGTGGTCGCCGTAATCCGTCACCATCGAATAGAACTTTTTGTCGCGGTACCCGAGAAGGTTCCAGCAGTTGAGCGTGTCGAGGAACTTCTCGGCGAGTTCGGATCTCGTCGCCGCGGCGTAGTGATGAACGACTTTTTTACCGACCGAAGTCTCGGATTCGTACGTCTGCATCTTCGCCGGTTCCGGCTCGGCGACGGATTCCATCCCGAGTCTCGCGAGAAAATCGAGGTACTCCTTCATCGTCAACGTGTCGTCCGGTTCCGCGATGGCGTCCTCTTCCGCGTCTCCCGCGGTTATCGCGAATTGATGATAACCCAACGCCGCGAACGCGGTACGTCCTAACGCCTCTAACGTGCCATGGTTATTACCGAGTACCCATAATCCATTCAGAAAGTTCGCTGTTCGTTTGTCTTGAATTTGTTCCGCCAATAAGCGATTCTGTCTCTCCATCAGATCGTTCCCTCTCTCCAACACCCGCGTTTGCCTTTCACCCTGCTCCCGCATGATTTCTTTTTCCTCCGACAGCTGTTTCTCTGCGCTCGTGCAATCTGTAAATCTTGTCGCTTCTAAAGCTGCACGAAGTTGACGCGACAAGTCTTTCGCCCACGGGGGGTACAAACCTGACCTCTCGTAGAAACGCACCACCCGATTGATCCGCGGAACGCGCGTCGTGAGACCCGGATAGCTAAAAAAAGACGCGAGAGGACCGGCGTCGTCTTTGTCTTTCGAGACCAGAGCGACTCCGTTTTTGAGCGAATCGATTCCGAGGGCCGAGACGATGCCGAGAGAGATTATTCTGAATTGGGTCCTGGCGTCGACTCGACCACCCGAGACGTAGTTCGCGAAGGGAAAAGCCACGAGCGTCGCGGTTCCGACGAAAAAAATACTCGACCACACCAGATGATCTAAGGCACCCTCGAGGTCCGCGCCGTTCGATACTACCCTTCCCACGCCGTTCACGATCGCTTTTCCCATCTCATTATTCGCCGTGGGACACGTCGGTCCGAATACGGTGAAAAACTCATTGACGATCTGGACGACGGTCGCCTCCTTCGATTCGAGAAAAGGTAACGCCGATATGTAATGCTTGTAAAACATGAACGCTCCCGCCGCCCCTCCACCCGCGTTGACGACGGCGAACCAGAGATCTTCCAAGAAATTCGGCCACCTCAAATCCCGAACGATCGCCTCCACGATCGCGCGGCGCTTCGTGTATTTCGCGATATTCGCCAACCCTTGCGCGACCGTTTTTCCGGTGTCGTCGACAGCTAAATTGGATTCCGCGTCGTCGTCGTCGTCGCCGTTGTTTCCCGCGGCGGCTTGCATCGTCTCCCCGCTCATCTCGGGTCCGCCGCCGTCGTCGACTCGCACGCGTATCCCGAAACTCTCGAATATCTTCTGGAGCGCATCCGTGTCGATCGACGATGAGTCGTCGTCGATCGACGATGAGTCGTCACCGTTTTCTCGTGTCATCGTCGCCTCTCTTCTCGCGTCGGACGGGGTATTAAATACACGTCCCTATCAAAAGACTCTAACAAAAGTTGAGACGATTCGTGCACACCACGAGATTCAGTGGTTTTAGAGTACGCAGAAAATGGGGGGCGTGTCATCAGAGCGGACAGCTGGTTTTTACCTTCGATGTCTTCCGCGTGTCCGGTACCGCTTGTGTGTTTAACCGTCAACTCGGGCGCGTGACGCATGACCGGCACAGTCGCGACGTCCCCCCCCGAGTCCGTCACCTCGTAAAACTTCAACAGTCTCTGGTCTTGTTTCGTTTTCAAGGCCGTCGCGAGAGTGAGAAGATAATACCACCCCGTCCATTTTTTTGTATTTTTCAGTTCGACGTACCTCGCGCGGATCGACGCCAGCGCGGCCGATCTCATCGTCTCGTCGATACCGTCGGTCACGTCCGTCGCGTTCAATTCGTCCGGTGGTTCCCAGTGGACCACCGAAGGTT
>Ga0209223_10002951_pt1 | contig 16548 bp, 13 predicted proteins | sample COG_06_FD_184750 | JGI IMG/M metagenome (GOLD analysis project Ga0209223, IMG submission 184750) | Pelagic Microbial community sample from North Sea - COGITO 998_met_06 (SPAdes) (version 2) | ecosystem: Environmental > Aquatic > Marine > Neritic zone/Coastal water | place: Helgoland, sampling...
GTCTTTACCAACAAAGTGCCACTTTCGGCTGATGTGTTGGAGGCGGCACCGAACTTGAAGTTTATTGGCGTGCTGGCCACGGGATATAATGTGGTCGATATGGCGGCCGCTGCTCGGTTTGGGCAAACGGTCTGTAATGTACCAACCTATGGGTCGGCGACGACTGCGCAGCATACGGTCGCTCTAATCCTAGAGTTATGCAATCAAGTCGGGCAGCACAGCGCATCGGTGCATGCGGGCGATTGGGTGCGCAGTGAACTTTTTTCTTATTGGCAGCAGGCGCCGCGAGAGCTGGCAGCGATGACTGTTGGAATCGTTGGTTTCGGCACGATCGGGCGCCGTGTAGGCGCAGCACTGAATATGATGGGGGCTAAGGTACTCGCTTCGGCACGCACTGAACGTAATACGCCAGACTATGATGGTTTTGAATGGGCCTCGAACGAAATGATCTTTGCGCGAGCGGATCTAGTGAGTCTACATTGCCCCGAAACATCGGCGACCAGTGGTTTTGTCAATGCAGCCTTGCTGGCGACGATGAAGCCAGGGGCATTATTGGTCAATACCGCACGGGGAGGACTCGTTTGCGAAGTTTCGCTTGGGGCGGCTTTGCGCAGTGGTACTCTTGGGGGTGCTGCGGTCGATGTGGTGCGTAAAGAGCCAATGGCTGCCGACTGCCCGTTGTTGGGTGCGCCAAATTGTTTGATTACTCCGCACATTGCCTGGGCGAGTGAGCCAGCACGTCGCCGTTTGTTAGCCACATCAGTAGATAACTTACGGCAATTTATTGCAGGGCATCCTGTGAATGTCGTTTCCGGGTAATATCTAAATTTGAGGTAAAAAAGGCGGCGATTTGGGTCTCTTCGCAATGGCTATATACGTATAAAACTTAGTCGCATATGGGTTTTAATTTAAAGTCGGGTTATTCCGACTTTTTGCTCGAGTGACCTTGTAAACTTGGTATCTGTCTAACGTTTTAAATCAGAGAGCTGATGGTTAGCGGCGATTTCAGCCTTCCAGCGGTTACTATCAATTTCCTTTTCATGAAGATTCTAATTTTAACAGCTTTGTATCCACCGCTAGGCGCGAATGGGCAGGATGATCGTTGCCGACAGGTGGTGGATGCCTTGTCGAAACGTGGCCATCAGCTACAGGTATTGACTTCCAATCACCGCGTCCGGTCGATGGGGTTTCCCGGGCAGAAGGGGGTATACCGCCACTTGCAGCTGCATGATTCTGAAGGCATTGAATGCAGGTTGGGTGTTTCATATGCAGCCACTTATGAGCAAGAGCTGATACAAGCGCGGATGCTGTATAATCGGCTGGATCATTTTCAGCCTGATGTCGTCTATGTTTGGAACATGCAGGGAGTCTCGAAATCGCTATTGTTTAACCTTCAGAATCAAGACACACCCATTGCTTATGATTTGCATAGCAACTGGTTAAGCCCGCATCTATTTGAGCTAGACCCTTGGTTTACTTGGTGGCAACGCAACCAAAGCTTACGTTCGAAGTGCTATCAGTTCTATTTGAAATTAAGCGGTTTAGCGCGACGGCGCTTAAGGTACTTTCCAGTAGGTACGGTTACGGATCTGGATATATCGAATGGATATGTCTGTAGTGAGAGCCTGCGCGCTGATCTAGTGGCTGCTGGTGTGGCACAAGCGGCCACACTGCCAGTGATATATCCTGCTTTAAATACGGAGGCCTTGTTGTCCAAAATCTCCTATCATCCAGCTCGGAAGTTTATGTGGGCAGGGCGGTTAAATGCCAGTAAGGCTCCTGGGATCGCGCTGAGAGCAGTTGAAATATTGAAGGGCCGTGGCATATACGTCTCACTCGATTTTTATGGTATGGGAATGCCCTCCGAGCGTAAAGCAATGCGTAACTTGATTGATCGTGCGGGCTTAAGTGATTCAGTGCGGATGCTGATGATTCGCCCGGGAGAGCTGGTTTCGAAATATCCCGAATACGATGCCTTACTTTTTACCAGTTGCTGTAATGATCCTTTTCCAATTACTCCACTAGAAGCAATGCTCTCTGGATTGCCGAGTATTCTGGCACGAGATGGTGGCATCGAAGAAATCGCCAAAGATGGTGAGATCGCACTGCTCTATGACGCCGGCGATGCCGAGGCATTGGCAGATGCAATGGTGCGAATGATGAATATTGAAGATGGCGGTTCCGCCATGGCAAAGAAATGTATGGAAAGATTGCAAGTGCAGCATTCTCTCGACACTTTTGTGCCTCAAATCGAAGCGTTTCTCTCTGCTTCGATTCAATCTTGAGGCACACATCTAATTATGTCCCAGCAATTTTATATATCCGGTGTTAATTTTGATCAGTCGATTCCAGTGATGGATCGAGAGCAAATTGACATGTTGCTGATGATTGACGATGGCGATGACGATTCAGCCACCTTGGTGCAGGAATTGTTCGGGCTCTTTCAAAGTGAAGGTTCGGATAAGTTCAAGAACTTAGATGTCGTCTGTGCGGCGAATGATATACAAGCGCTGCGAAAGATAGTACATTTCGTCGCAGGCAGTGCTGGTAACCTTGGTCTTGCACGTTTGTCAGGTTTTTATCGCGGGATCGAACAAGCGATCGATCACGGCAAGCTGACAGATTTGACTCAATGCGCGACGCCAATCCAAACTGCGTTTCGCGAAGCATGCGAAGCCTTTGCTGCAGAGTTTAGTGTGTGACTTTAGCCTCGTTGTAGATTTTATCGTATGGTGACTGGATTGTTGGAAAATATATCGTCAAACGGAGTGACTTTACGAGGCAATCTGTCGTAGAACATAGAGGATGTCTTTGATTGATCGATATGTTTTAAAGGAATGGGCGATGGGCTTTGCACTGACACTTAGTGTGATTGTCGGCATCTTGATTCTTCAAAATATGTACGACAGCCTGCCGGACCTCTTAGAGATGGGAGCGAGTTTTGGTGAGGTGGTGTTTTATTACATGCTAGCTCTGCCGACCTATTTGCCTTCGGTCTTGCCGATTGCGTTCTTAGTATCACTGTTGTTTTCGCTCGGCACCTTGCATCGTAATAATGAGATTACCGCGATGCGTGCTTCTGGAGCAGGACTGTTTCGTATCAGTCGTTCGCTATGGTTGGCGGGATTTATGCTCTCCGGATTGCTGTTTTATCTAACAGCGTCAGTCGTGCCATACTCGGTAGAGCGTGCGCGTACATTTTTTGACAACCTAGAATATGCGGCAGTGGAGCAAGATGTTAGTGCGATTAAGCAGCAAGGCCTAGTCTATAATTTGGGGTTTGATAATCGTAAGGACGGACGTCTGTGGTTCATGGATCGCTTTAGTGAGCGTGCTTGGCTTGGGCTCGGTGTGAATGTCCACACGCGAGACGAGGAGGGTCAGGAGTTAAACCGAATCTCGGCCAGTGAGGCGTATTTCGATGATACGCAGGGGTATTGGGTGTTTCTCAATGGACGCGAGCTCATGCTTGATCCTGAGACCGGCGATCCGATGCGCACCATTCCTTTCAAGCAAAAGAGCTTTGAGGAGTTTCACGAAGATCCTAGTTTAATGCTGGCCTTGCATAAAGATCCAAAGGGGCTGTCGTTATTTGAATTGCGCCGAATTATCGAGACCGTGCCGCCCGAAGAAAATCCTGTCGTGCACGCGTATTTGGTGCGTTATTTTTCGCTATTAGCCGCGCCTTTTAGTTGCTTGGTCGTCGTGGGATTAGCGGTGCCGTTTGCTGTCTCTGGCGTGCGGACCAATCCAATGATCGGGATTTCTAAGTGCATGGGCTATTTCCTGATTTTTTATGTATTGATCAGTATTGCGACGATCTTGGGGGATCGACAGATCATACCGGCACTGTTGGCAGCGTGGTTGCCGAACCTGGTAATGTTTGGAGCTGGAGCCTGGCTGTTTCGACAAGCGCGCTAGTGCTTAGTATTTATGGATATTTCTAAGGATAACGTGCTCCGTTTGAAGCGCACTGCACGGGAGGGAGCGTTTGGACATCCTTGGGTTCGATTAGACGATTTGGATCTGACAGATTGTATACTGATTGATGGCAGCGCGGCGACTTTGATTACAGCTAATGGTCATGCGCTTGGCAGCGGCGTTTTCGATCGTCGTAATCTGGCAGCGGCGTGGCGGCGTTTCAGCTGGGCCGAAGCGGTGGCGTTTGATGAGAGTTATATCGCTGATACGATTCAAGAAGCGCTGGCCCGTCGTGGTGAAAGCAACTGTCAGCGACTCATCAGTTCCGATGCGGATTATTTGCCCGGGTTGATTGTGGAGAAATATGCAGACGTACTAACTATTACTGCTGAGACCGCGGCGGCGGATGCGCACCTCGATATGATCGCAGAACTTTTGAAAGAGCAGCTTGCGCCTCAGGAAATTGTTTTTCTCAATAATTGCGAAAGTCGAGCTGTTTATAGCCTCGAGCGTGACGTACGCACATTAAGTGGTAATAATCTAAAAGGCCGCTGGGTTGAAATTGATGAGCTCAGTTATCGACTTGATTTGATGCAGCCGCAGAAGCCACGATTTTTTTTAGATCAACGCGAACAACATTCGCTCGTTGGTAGTCTCTGTGAGGGGCGTGTTGTGCTCGATGCATTTTCGCACTCCGGAGCCTTCGCGATGCAAGCGCTACGTGCGGGCGCCGAGCATGTGGTCGCCACCGATCTTTCAGAGACCTGTGTGAAGGCCATCGGCGCCAATGCGCAGCGGAATGAGTGCTTTATTGAAACGATTGATTGTGACGCTGCGGCATTTTTGGCGGAGCGCACGGTTGGGGATTTCGACTGTATCATACTCGATCCACCGAGTGAAATGGCAGCAGATCTTGATGCCTTGAAGCAGTTGCACGTCAGCGCATTCCGTTGCTTACCGGCAGGCGGGGTGTTGGCGACTTATTGCCGGTCAGAGACGATCACACTGGAAGCATTCGAGCGTCTGGTGTCGACTGCGGCTGCTGAAGTCGGCCGCGAAGGTCGGATTTTCGCACGTACAGGGCAGCCGTTTGACTTTCCGACACTGCTGAATTTCCCTGAAGGAAACATCTTAAAGGGGCTTATTTTGCAGGTCGAGTAGCGCAGTCAATTTCGGCGGCGTGCTTACGGAAAGAGAGCAACTCTTCTTTAATCACAGGGAGAAGTAGATAGACTCCGATTAGATTCGGGAAGCACATGCCCAGAAGCATACCGTCGGAGAAGTCTGTGACGGCTCCGAGCGACATCGACGCACCGAGTACGATGCAGAGACAAAACAGGAGTTGGTAAGAAATCTTCACTATCTTACTGCTCCCAAACAGGCTCGCCCATGCTTGTTGCCCATAATAAGACCACGAGATCATGGTCGAAAACGCGAATAGTGTGACAGCGACAAACAGCACAAAAGGGAACCATGAGATGACGGATCCAAAGGATTTGGAGGTGATTGCAATGCCATTGCCGGCACTACCCAGCGCTTCGCCGTAATTACCGGTGATGACAATCACTAGTGCCGTTAGCGAACAAACCACGACGGTATCGATGAATGGTTCAAGGAGCGCGACGATCCCTTCACTCGCGGGTTTGCTTGTCTTGACTGCTGCGTGTGCAATCGGGGCGGAGCCGATACCAGCTTCATTCGAAAAAGTGCCGCGCTGTATGCCGACCAACATCGCTCCAATCAAGCCTCCCACGTAGGCATCTGGAGTGAACGCTTGACTCGCTATTAACGCAATCGCTTGAGGGACCTCAGCAAAATGGGTGAATAAAACGGTCAGCGCACCAAAAATGTAGATTATGCACATTAAGGGCACGAGTTTGGCTGTGACACTTGCAATACGAGTAATGCCGCCAATAATCACCACGCCTACTAAGAGGGCGATGACTACTCCAAAGACCCAGTGGTGTTCGGCTAATATACTCTCACTGCCGCCGCTGATTTCAACAAATTGTGCGCATACTTGATTGATCTGAAACATGTTTCCGCCGCCGAGGGATGCACCCACGCATAAGATCGCAAATATGACCGCGAGCACCGAGCCTACGACTCCCATCGCTTTGCCGCGTTCGGCTAAACCCTTTTTTAGATATTTCATCGCGCCGCCGCTCACTGTGCCATCGGCATCAATATCACGATAGCGTACCCCCAATGTGCATTCGGCAAATTTGGTCGTCATGCCTACTAGGCCAATCACCACCATCCAGAAGGCTGCCCCTGGGCCTCCCTTAGAGATCGCAATCGCAACGCCAGCGATGTTGCCCAGGCCGACGGTGGCCGAGAGCGCTGCTGTGAGTGCCTGAAAATGACTAATTTCACCAGGGTCGGACGGCTTTGAGTATTTGCCGCTAACCGTGCGTAGGGCTAATCCAAGAAATCTGAAATTGATGAATTTAAAGTATACCGTCAGGAAAATCGCAGAACCTGCGAGCCAAATGAGTATGAACGGGATCTCTTGTCCCGCGATGGTGAATGGTTTGAAAAAGATAATTTCAAAGATCTTCTCAGTCCAAGGAGCGACGGCGTTATTGATCCTGTAGTCCAGACTCTCCTCGCTGGCATGAGCGGTACTGACTAGTAGCGGCAGAAAAGGAAGAAGGTGTAGGTAAGTGAGGAGACGTAGCATATTAGCGAAAGGGGGCAGATTCGTGAGCGTAGATCTAAAGGTAAAAAAATCGCACCAATAATGATGCGATTTTTCGTTTGCTAAAGTGTATTCGTGTTATGCGTCTTCTTTTTTACTTTCGACTTCGCCGTTCTCGGGAGCTTCGACTACTGGAGTGCTGGCTTCGACTTGTTTGCTTTCTGCGCGTGGGCTCTGCGTTGGTTCATCTTCGGCGTCCATCGCATTGCGAACATCATTTTCGATGTCAGATGTCGCTTTTTTGAATTCTTTAATCGATTTACCGAAAGACTTGAAGAGTTCAGGTAGGCGTTTTGCTCCAAAGAGAAGCAGGACGACGAGGAAAATGAGAATCAGCTCCGGTGCACGGAGATTCTGGATAAATGCTAAGAGTTGAATGTTCATGAGTTAACTGGATTAACTATTTATTAGTTTTCTTGGTCGAGATTGCGATAGATTTTTGCGAGCTCCAGTGTTCGAGCGCTGTCAGCGGTCTTGACTGTATTGTTGATTTTCGGGTCCCCTTCGAGGATGTCGGCGGTTAACAGTGTTTCGCTTAAACTACTGGGGCGTGCTTTAAGTACCGCAGTTTCGACACCTGCATGGTTGGAAGTGATGAGGAATTCATCGCCTAGAGCCATGCCATTCCGTATCGTCGCGATACGCTCAAACAGATCGATGTGTACGATCATCGGTTCTTTGTCAGTGATCATGGGCGCGGTTTCGCGTCTTTGACCTTCGGTGACGCGGACGCCATTCGGGCCGCCACAACCCGCAAGGATCAAGGCAAGCGCACAACTAAAGGCGGTGAGAAGTAGAGAATGTAAACGCATAGATGGCTTTAATAAGAGGAGAGCTAGTTCGGTGGGTTGTTTATTTCGTTGCGTTCTCGCGTTTGAGACTGTCCATGCCTGGTTTTTCGAGATTGATGTCGCCTTCGAAGAAACCATGCAGTTGGCGAATGCGAGTCGGGTGACGCATCTTACGAAGCGCTTTGGCTTCGATCTGACGAATACGTTCACGAGTCACCTTAAACTGGCGGCCAACCTCTTCGAGTGTTCGTGAGTAGCCATCGGCGAGGCCGAAGCGTAGTGAGAGCACCTTGCGCTCCCGCTCGGTCAAGCTGTCGAGGACGTCGGTGATTTTTTCGCGTAATAAGCTATACGCTGTCATGTCGTAAGGATTCTCGGCTCCCTTATCTTCGATGAAGTCACCGAAGTTGGTGTCGTCGGAGTCACCCACTGGGCTTTGTAGAGAGATCGGCTGTTGCGCCATCTTCATGATAGACTGCACACGCTCGATCGGAAGGTTCATTTCGTCGGCGACTTCCTCGGCGGTGGGCTCGTGGCCCAGCTCTTGGAGAAGTTGCTTCTGCACCTGCATGACTTTATTAAGCGTCTCGATCATGTGCACCGGGATCCGGATGGTGCGGGCTTGGTCGGCGATGGAGCGAGTGATCGCTTGGCGAATCCACCATGTTGCATAAGTCGAGAATTTGTAGCCACGGCGGTATTCAAATTTCTCAACCGCTTTCATTAGGCCCATGTTACCTTCTTGAATCAAGTCGAGGAAGGAGAGGCCACGGTTAGTGTATTTCTTTGCAATCGAGATGACGAGGCGAAGGTTGGCTTCGACCATCTCAGTCTTGGCTTTGTGCGCTTGACGCATGCCAACACGGACTTCGCGGATGATCTCCATGAATTCGCGCGCATCCATTTTGAACTCAAGTGTGAGCTCCCCGAGGCGTTTTTTGGTGGCTTTGATGTCGACTTTCTTCTTGCGGCGAGTGGCAACTTTGCCGGCGGATTCGAGATCGTCGTAGAGGTCGGAAATTTCGCGATAAACTGGAGTCAGATTACTCAGGAAATCTTCAAAGACCTTGAGCTTGAGGCAGTATTTACGCAGTACGAGGCGCAGCTCAGTCTCGTATTTCTTCATGCGAGTGCGAGAGCGCTTCTCATTTGAGCTGTTGCCGGACTTGGTTGCTGTGAGCTGGCTATCCCATGCGGCGTAGATGCGCTCGCCGAGTTTGTGTGCTTGTTCGAGCAGCTTTGGTAGGCTGTTGAAATAGATTTCACGACTCTCAATCTTTTTATCGAGCACGACGCGGTCGAAGCGTTCTTCGCGATTGAGTAGCTTCTGGACGATGTTGTTTTGGAACTCGAGCGTCAGTGCTGTGGAGAAGAGGGCATCTTGGGCACGCAGTTCGGCCTTCTCAATACGCTTGGAGATGGCGACTTCTTCCTCTCGGGTCAGCAATGGCACTTGGCCCATTTGCTTGAGATACATCCGAACAGGATCGTCGAGAATGTCGTTTTGGGAGGTGCGGACTTCTTTCTCTTCGGTCTCTTCCTGGCGAGCCTTGAAGGCTTCAACTTCGGTGTCGTCGAGGATTTCGACTTCGAGGTTTTGAAGAATAGAAATGATGTTTTCGATTTCGTCAGGATTGCTGACGCTATCGGGCAAGGCTTCGTTGATGTCCTTATAGGTAAGAAAGCTCTGCTCTTTTGAAAGTCGGATAAGGTTGCGGATGCGCTCATTCAACTTCTCCTGTGCTTTCGCGGAGAGTTTGCGCTTTTTAGGTACAGCTTTTTCGATCTCCCTCTTAATCTCTTCTGCTGTGACTACCTTTTTTTTGGCTGTTTTACTAGCAGGAGTCTTTTTTGCTGCAACCTTCTTGGCCGGCGACTGTTTCTTAGCTGCTTTTTTGACTGGCACTTTTTTGGTCACGCTCTTCTTGGCCGGGACTTTCTTAGCTACTTTCTTAGCTGGCACTTTTTTAGTCACGCCCTTCTTGACCGGGACTTTCTTAGCTACTTTCTTAGCTGGCACTTTTTTAGTCACGCCCTTCTTGACCGGGACTTTCTTAGCAACCTTCTTGGCTGGCACTTTCTTAGTTACTTTCTTAGCTGGCACTTTTTTAGTCACGCTCTTCTTGACCGGGACTTTCTTAGCAACCTTCTTGGCTGGCACTTTTTTGGTCACGCTCTTCTTGGCCGGTGCTTTCTTAGCAACCTTCTTGGCCGGCGCTTTTTTAAGGGGTACCTTTTTCTTCGCGACTTTTTTGACCGGCGCTTTTTTTGCGGCGGCTTTCTTGGTCACTGTTTTTTTTGCGGTAGTTTTTTTCGCTGCGGACATAATGTGGTGTGGTTGCTTGGAAAGGGGACGACTTTGTTTAAATTTTGAGTTGGTGTGGTGCGGCAAGTTCCTTGCTAGCGGCTTTTACTTTGCGCATGAGACCTAGCTGATCTTCGGGCGATGCGTTGGCGACTTTTTGCCTTAGAGTATTCAGTCGAGTTTTTAAGTAATTGTTGTAAAGGAAGTTGAGATAATTGTTGATTTGATACTCAGCTAAGTCGGCTTCAACATCTAGGTCTCTAGAGTGTAGGTCGGCGATTAGTTGGCGGTCTTCAATCGTGTCGATGAGATTTTCGATATTTGAAGTATTTTCAATCAATCCTTCGCGTAGTTCGGCGAGGATGCGTTTGAGGAGACGGCCGGCTGGCGATGTGCTATTAATCCAATCGTAATCAATTATTTCTGAGATTGCTGCGCTGTGTTCGGGAAAGTGTAGAACGAGCCAAAGTAGCTCCCATGTCCCGTCTGTCAATAGCGTGTCTGTACTGACTTTTTTGGTGGCTTTTTGCTGATTCTGACCTGAGTGGTACGTTTGAGGCTTAGGGGATTTTTTGAAATCAACCAGTGCCGCGTGGGAATCGACATTTAGAAGCTTTGAGGCGGTCTGTATGTAATCTTCGCGAGCAACCTCGGAAGGGACGTGCTGTAATAGATCGAAGACGTTGCGTAGGGCTGTGGTTTTCTCGTTGGTGCTGGGGGCGCGGTCTTCGGGTAGGCTCTCGGAGATGGCCAGCTCGATAGCACTTTTTGAGTTTGCGCGGAGCGGTTCGAGTGCGGCGGCGCCGTGCTGACGCAGTAAGTCGTCGGGGTCGGCTTTTTCTGGAAGCAATAGATAGCGGAACTCGAGGCCGGCCTTGAAGGCTAGCGGGAGGGCGCGCAGGGCCGCTTTGCGACCTGCTTTGTCGCCATCCAATAAACATTCGACGGTATTGGGCTGGTAGCGCCGCATCAGATGGAGTTGGTCGTCGGTGATTGCGGTGCCCTGTGGCGCGACCGCGGTGTGCAGGCCGACGGACCAGCAGCGAATCGCGTCGAGTTGACCTTCAACGAGAAGGAAGCTGCCGCCTTCTTTAAGATGCGTGCGGGCGTGATCCATACCGAACAGAATGCGGCCTTTGTGGAAAATCTGCGTTTCGGGTGAGTTGACGTATTTGGCTTCGCGGGCTGGATCGTCTGCGGGGGTTTGCTCCAGTTGACGTGCGGTAAAGGCGACGACGCGCCCTTGCACATCGCGAATCGGCACCATGAGGCGGCCGCGGAAGCGTGATTTGAAATTGTCGTGAAAGTTTTCGTTGTCGCGGGCAAAGAACAATCCGCTTTGACGCATCGCGGCGGCGGGGATGCCACGCTCTTTAAAATAGAGCGCGAGTGCATTTCGCGCGACGGGCGCATAGCCTATTTTGACTTCATCTGCGGTCTCGATCGTGAAGCCGCGTTGATCTTGCCAATATTTACGCACGGGTGCGGCTTCTTCGGACTCAATAAATTGCTGGTGAAACCAAGTCGTGGCGAGTTCATGGATTTCGAAGATTTGCTTGCGCAGCGACATTTCTTCGCGTGAGGGGCCACCGGCTTCGTATTCGAGGGTGATGTTAAACTTCTTAGCAATGAACTCGATGGCTTCAGGGAATTCGAGGTTCTCGACCTTCATGATGAAGGTGAAGCAGTCGCCGCCTTCGCCGGTACTGAAGCATTTATAGAAGCCGCGGTCGGGGTGGACGTAAAACGACGGGGTCTTCTCCTGAGTAAACGGGCTGAGACCTTTCCATGAACTACCTGCTCGCTTGAGTTCGACGTAGGGAGACACGAGATCCACCAAATTCACTTGGTGTTTGATCGTTTCGACTGATTTTTGCGCAATGCGTGCCACGTATTAAATATATAGGATGCGAGTGGTGCTAGAAAATTGGCCTGCTTGAGGCTCAGCGAAGTCGGGTGATTGAGGCTTCAGCCTCGTTGCGAAGCCGGTGATTCGGTGCGAGCTGGATGAAGTCTTCATAGAGCACGATTGCGGACGAATTGTTCCCGCTGATTCGCTCATAGCCACGGGCGAGTGAGAGGGCGATCTCGGGGCTGCGGGGAAAACGGACGTAGGCGGTCTCTAATTCGGCGAGGAAGTCTTCTGGCTTTTTTGTGCGTTGAATCACGCGCAGATAGTCGAGGGTGTAGCCGATCTCTTGTGGTGCGAGTCGTGTGGCCTCCAGTGCGGTGGTCTCCGCGTTCTTAGCTTGTCCGTCGAGTCGGTATGCGAGTGAGAGTTGATTCCAAATGTCGGCGCGGGCGTTGGCACGGCCGAGTGCTTGCCAATAGAGCTGGATGGCTTGTTTGTAATCGTGCTCCATGGACTCGCTTTCGGCATCTGCCAGTAGCTGTTCTAAGCTGCGTGGTGCTAGGGCGGGGCGAATTGCCTCGAGGGCGGCTTCGGCGGGTTCGACTTCTAATGCGGGTGTGTTGGCCATGGCTTCGGCGCGCTCCATGTCTGCGATGACTTGTGCCTTCCCAGTTGAGGGATCACCAGCGTCAATAATTGTTAGGTCGGTGACTGCTGCTGAGGTGTCGGCTACGAGTTTGGCTGCAGCTTCTTTGGCGACAGCTTCTTTGGCGGCAGCTTCTTTGGCGGCGTTAGACTTAGTCAGTTCTGCTTGTAAGGCTACTTGAGCACTGCGCCAACGTTCAAGTTCGCCGCGGGCGTTGGCCCATTCACTGGCATCGAGAGCGCCAGGAAATTGTTTGTCGAGTTGAGTGATGGCTGTTTCGGCAGCGGTCCAGTTTTTTTTGCGAAGGTGGATCTCAAGAATACCGAAGAGTGCGGGAAGAGCATTGGGGTCGTCGCTGTTGGCGGCGATGTTTAGCCAACGTTCGGCCTGAGGTAGGTTGTCGAGTTGCTTAAAAAGTGTGCCGATTGCGACTGCAGTTTCTGCGGAGGGTGTACTATTTTCCGGATCGACGCTTTTTAAATAAGCGTCGAGGGCTGGCTGAGTCAGCTGTGCCTGTGCGCGAAATTCGCCAAGGCGTAGCCAAAGTTCGGCGTTGATGGCGTCGGGATCCACCGCGACGAGCGCTTCGAGTAGCTCGTAAGCGGCGGCGGATAGATTCGCATTTTCTTGAGCGCGGTAGGTTTGGAAGAGGAGTTCTAGGTCGCTTGGTGCCTGAGCATAAGCGGCGCTAAGGTAAAAGGCAGCTTCAGGAGTATTGCCAAGCGCGTGGTGGATGTCACCGATTCGTTGAAGGATTTCGGGGTCGTTGGGGTATGCTTGAGCAAGTATTTCGAGTGTGGCGAGTGCTGCTGTCTCGTCGCCAGAAGTGCGTTGTTGCGCGGCCTGATTGAGGCTGTTGGCTCTCTTTTCTTCTGGTCCGCTGCAACCTGCGAAAATCGCGAGTGTCAGAGGGATTAGGATGAAGATTACTTTTTTGGTGTTTGCTTTTAGCATAAGCAGCAATTTGTTGCGAAGGGTGTGTATTACTGGAGATAAGACCACAGTGTTACCGTCACTTTCGTTTCCCTTGTTTGGGTGTCAAGTGGATAGGCGGGCGTTGTGCCTTGATTTGATGCTGTTTCGCTGGATTTGCGGGGCGTTGCTTCTCTTGGGTGTTTTTTTGGTGCCGTCGGCTGCGAGTGCGCAGGAGGGCTTGCCGCCACGTGCGCCATTGGGCTTGGTCTGGGAGGTGCCAGTGCTAAAGGGGGAACTTTATTACTCTGAAGTGTCGGCTTTGGTTGAGACGTATGAAGCTAAGGTGGGCACCTCGTTGGTGCCGAGTAAGCGTGGCAAGGTGGGCATTAAAGTAAATACACGGAGTGGTCGTGGTTTGAGCACGCCGTTACAATTGCTTCGAGCTGTGATCGAGGTATTGGAAGCACGTGGCTTTGCGCGGGATTCGATCTTGATTGTGGACTATTCAGCGTATCAGTTGCGGCAGGCTGGTATCATGCCTTCGATCAGCTCGGATCAGGGCGATTTTGAGGGTTGCCCAGTGTATGCGCTCGATAGTGAGCAGCATTATGATCTGGATTGGTTTTATGATAGCCCGTTGCCGCCGAGCTTAAATCAAGAACCGCAGTTATTCGGTGGCTTGGGGCGCGGTAGTAGTGCGCTGAAGGTCGGTGCTAAGGAGCGAAAAAGTTTTTTGGCAGCGCCGCTATTGTTTGAGGTGGATTTTTGGTTGAATTTGGCGGTCGGGGTGGATGATGCTGCACTGGGCGTGGATGGTGCCCTGGCGAATGCGACCTTGTGGAATGTAAGTAACAGTCAGCGCTTTCTTGGTAATGAGGCGACTGCATCGTCCGCCGTTGCAGAGATCGCAGCGATTCCGGAGCTAAATGAGCGAATGGTGCTGCATTTTATTTCGTTGGATCGCTATCAGTATATTGGTGGGCCGCTTTTTAAATCCCGCTATTCTCGATCGGAGCCGTTGTTATGGATGAGTTCGGATCCAGTCGCCATTGATCGCTTGTTGTGTGATAAGATCAATAAGCACCGGCGGTTGGACGGTTTCCCAGAGATTTCGCCGCTGCCGCGTCAGTTGCCCTTTGCCGCTAGTCTGGGCTTGGGAGTGTTTGATAAATCGCGTATTCGGATACAGCGTTTAGTACTGGTTGCTCCAGCAAAAAACGACCAATCATTTTCAGAGAAGGACGAGGCGATCCCGTCGAATGGCGACTTTGAGTTAGAATAATTACCGATGTGCGAAGAAACACCTTGAACTGAGACGAAAAGCCTCGTTCTTTCCTTCTTATGCAGATCGCGGACTATTATCCGATTCTTATTCAATTTTCTATCGCAGCCAGTATAGGTGCGGTCGTTCTGGTAGCGTCGCATATTTTTGGGCAGCGCGGCACTTCGGTTGGCCTTAAGGATACGCCTTACGAGTGTGGTATGTTGGCTGAAGGTTCCGGCCATGCGCGGTTTGCGGTGAAATTCTATGTCACAGCGATGCTTTTTATCCTGTTCGATATCGAAGTCATCTTTCTGATGCCCTGGGTGCTAGTCTTTCGCGAGTTCCTGGCTGCAAGCTTGCCGATTTTATTGCCGATTTTCTTCTTCCTCTTTGTGATGGTCCTCGGACTTTTCTACGAGTTGAGGAAGGGTGCGATTGAGTGGGATCAGTAAACCTGGCCTGGCTGGGCTTGTTTGCAATGTTCTCGTTTTGTTGCTTGGCCTGAGCCTCCGGGTTCATCCGCGGCTGTTATTTATTCTGTTATTTATTCAAACCCTTTGACAATAGACGCTCTCGTTTCACATATAAGCTATGCGTATTGACCGCTACATCGCTCAAAATCGTGTGATCGATCTCAAGAGCACCGACTTCAAGGGTGCATTGTCGGAACTGCTGAACGTTTTCGATTTATCGAAAGACAGAAAGCTGACAAAAAAGGGGCTATTGAGGGATCTGTTGGATCGGGAGAAGCAGATGACGACTTATTTAGGCAGCGGTGTATGTTTGCCTCATGCGCGAGTGCCGATGAAGCGCAACTATATGATTGCTGTGGGGCGTTGTCCGAATGGGTTGCGCTACGATGGGCAAACTGAGTATCAAGGTATCCGCTACGTCTTTCTATTACTCGCATCAGAAAAAGCGCGGAGTTATTTGTATAGCTTAGCATCGCTGGCTCGTGTGTTTCAGGATGATTCGCACATGGAGCGCTTGGCGGCAGCCGAGTCGTTGCCAGACTTTCGTCGTGAGCTGAAGTTGGTTTTCGGGGGGGATGGCATCAAGCCGCGTCGGCGTCATGATCGGTTTAATAATTTAATCCTGAAGGAAGCGGCAAAGATCGCCAAAGGGGCGAACTGCACTTCGGTATTGGTTTTTGGTGATACTTTTGGCGGTGGGGTCGAAGTGGGGCGAATGTTTAAGGGGTTTAAAACAGTGCTGATTGCACATGGCACATCAGATTCAGTGACAGAGCGGAATGATATTGATGCGATCTTGCCGATACGTTCGTTTAGTAATCATCGCTTTTCTCAATTGCGTAGTGCGGTATTGATTGGCCTGACGCGCGGTATCTTTTCGAGCACTGAGCGCTTATGCTGCGTGGGTGGGCTGCCGCAAAGTAATCAATTCGACAGTATTACGGTGGTCGATGTGGAGCGCGAATTTCAGACCATGCTGATGCAGAAGTCCGATATGCTGCCGGCGGGGGTCAAGGCTGAGGTGGTTGAGCGCGTGCTCGCCATTGCCACTGAGCTAGCTGTTGAAGGCCGTGAGGGGCATCCTGTTGGGTGCTTGTTTGTATTAGGTAATTCAGATGAAATCATTGAATACACCAAGCCGCTTATTTTGAATCCATTTTATGGATATAAGGATGAGGATCGGAACATCCTGAACCCGTTCATGGACGAAACAGTCAAAGAGCTATCTTCGATTGATGGTGCATTTATTATTCGTGGTGATGGGGTATTAATTTCCGCAGGCTCATTGATTCATGCGCCAGATTATACTCATAATTTGCCCAGTGGCTTGGGTAGTCGTCATGCCGCGGCTGCGTCGATCACTCAAGTCGAAGATTGTCTTTGCGTTGTCGTTTCCGGCAGCACCGGACAGGTCACACTTTTCCGACGCGGCGAGATGTTGCCGTTGATTGAAAAAGCGCTAGTGCGTAATAGTTGATAGTAGAAGATTAATGGTGCCTCCAACATTTTGCTGAATTCAGCTAAAGAACTGATTTTCAGTTCGCCAACAAACGACTTTCCACAAACAACTGCCCTCTATGTCTCGTATTGAAAAAGCCTTCGCTACTGCCCGTGCCGAAAACCGTGCCGCTTTTGTCGGCTATTTATGTGCTGGCGATCCTGACTTTGAAACATCTGTCA
>Ga0209223_10002954_pt1 | contig 16539 bp, 17 predicted proteins | sample COG_06_FD_184750 | JGI IMG/M metagenome (GOLD analysis project Ga0209223, IMG submission 184750) | Pelagic Microbial community sample from North Sea - COGITO 998_met_06 (SPAdes) (version 2) | ecosystem: Environmental > Aquatic > Marine > Neritic zone/Coastal water | place: Helgoland, sampling...
TTCAAGTCTTTCAACTCAATTGCGAGGACAATGTCAATACATTATCAAGGAATATTAAGCTACTTTGATAACAGAAGTACAAATGCTTCAGCAGAATCTTTTAACGCAAAGATTAAAGCTTTCAGAGCACAATTTAGAGGCGTGAGAAATATTCCATTCTTCCTTTTTAGACTAACAAATATTTTTGCTTAATTATGGAATCCCACAACTTTTACGTCTGATCCCTTAAAAAAGGTATAGGATGAATTCAAATTAAATTATCATTGTTTTTAGCGAGCTATAAATAAGTGAAAAGTTATCTGAAATAATTGGCTAGTGGTTTTTATGGAGTCGATAATTCTAGCGTGTAGGGCATAAAAAAAGATCTGATAAAAATCAGACCTTTGAAACTGTGGGTGGAAGACGGGACTCGAACCCGCGACACTCGGTACCACAAACCGATACTCTAACCAACTGAGCTACAACCACCATGTTTAACGGCTGCAAATTTACACTATTTCAACAATTGTGCAAGCATTTTTTTTAAATTAAATCATCTAATTTATCAACGGCTACATAACGTTCTGATACAAAACCTTCTGCACTTTCTACGCCAATCAATCTTCCTAGATCATTTGCACGATATAAGACACTATCGATAAAGTTTTTACTAGTTATAGGAGATTCAGGCTCCTTACTATTAGGATCAAAAAACTGAGAAGCATATGCTTTGACGGCTTTTGCTTTGATATCCATATAGCCTGTTACATCCACCACAAAATCTGGCTCCATCGGTTGCCACTGTATATAATGATATACTTTTTTAGGGCGCCACGCTTCTTGTGTTTTGCCTTCTAATTCCGTTTCAATCTTTCTAAGTCCGGATAAAAAGCAGGCATTAGAAGTAAGTTTACTCCCCTTTGCATGATCTATGTGCCTGTCTTCTAAGGCATTACACAACACAGCTTCAGGTTTGTATTTTCTGATGATTTTTATGATTTCTAATTGATGTTCTTTATCATTGGTAAAAAAGCCATCAGCAAAGGCTAAATTTTCACGTACTGAAACTCCTAATATTTCTGCAGCATCTGCCGCTTCTTTATGTCTGAGCTCAGCAGAACCTCTTGTTCCTAACTCACCTCGAGTCAAGTCTAAAATTCCAACTTTTTTCCCATTTGCAATTTCTTTGGCAATCGTGGCACCACAACTCAATTCAACATCATCAGGATGTGCACCAATCGCAAGTATATCTAGCTTCATATATTATTCTTTTTCTATCCAAGCAATCATCTCAGGATCGTTTGGTTTTGTTTTTGGAGAAATTACTTTTTCTAACTCCCCTTCTCTATTAATTAAATATTTTTGAAAATTCCATTTCACTTTAGAATCCTCCAAACCATTTTTATTCTTTTCTGTTAAAAAGGAATAGACGTCGTGTTTATCACTTCCTTTCACTTTAATTTTTTGCATCATAGGAAAGGTAACTCCATAATTTTCTTTACAAAAGCTAGAAATCTCGTCAGAAGTCCCAGGTTCTTGCCATAAAAAATCGTTAGAGGGAAAACCAACAACGACCACTCCATCTTTCTCATAGGTCTCATACAACTTTTGAAGTCCCTCGTATTGCGGTGTCAAACCACATTTAGAAGCGGTGTTTACCACAATTATTTTTTTCCCTTTTAGAGTGTTGAAATCAAACTCATTTCCTTGTAAATCTGTGACTTTGTACTGGTAAATCTTCTGTGTTTTCTGAGGTAATTCAGCATTGTTTTTTTCTGTAAAGTCGACATTTTTTATAACAAAAAAACTAAGGATTGCTAAAAGTCCGTAATACATATAAGGTGATTTAATAATTCGCATAATCAAAAGTACAAATTCCTTTCCTAAAAATAGGATTGCTTTGTATATTCGCTGCATGATACCTGTTATTTTACTTGGCGGTGGAAATTTAGCATTTCAATTGGCACAAACTTTTGCTGAAAGTGAGCAAATCGATTTGCTTCAAGTTTACAATAGAACATTGGCAAATATCAAAGAATTTGAAAAATTTGCTCCTACCACAGATGATCTAGAAAAATTAGTTCAGGCGGCTGTTTATATTATTGCTACGAGTGATAAAGCAATTGCAGAGTTATCGGCTAAACTAAATGATGTTTCTGGCTTGGTAGTACATACTAGTGGAGCTATGGAGATGCGCATCCTGAGTCCTAAGAGAAAGGGAGTTTTGTATCCGTTACAATCTTTTACAAAAGATAAAGAAGTAAATTTTGAATCCATTACTTTATGTCTTGAAACCGAAGAAACTCAAGATTATGTGCTGTTAGAAAAATTGGCCAAAGCAATGTCGGTAAAAGTGTATCCTATGACTTCTGCTCAGCGAAAGAAATTACATATTGCAGCAGTGTTTGTAAATAATTTTGTGAATTATATGTATGCAATGGGAGAACAAATATGTCAGGATCATGACATTCCTTTTGAAGTCCTACTCCCACTGATCAAAGAAACGGCTCAAAAAATGGAAACATTGACTCCAAACCAGGCGCAAACAGGTCCAGCGAGTAGAAACGACAAAAAAACAATAGCCTTGCACAAACAAGAGCTGACAAAAGAACAATTAACAATATACAATTTGCTTAGCGAAGCGATTTTAAAAAAGAACAACGATGGAAATAAGTTATAAAGAATTAATGCCTCAGATAGATACCTTTATTTTTGATGTAGACGGTGTGTTGACCAACGGAATTGTTACGATTTTCCCTAATGGAGCGTTGGTGCGTCAGATGAATATTAAAGATGGTTATGCTTTAAAATCTGCGGTAGATGCTGGTTTCAAAGTATGTATTATTTCGGGTGGTTCTAGTGAAAGTGTAAGAACAAGATTGCAAGGTTTAGGGGTGACAGAAATTCATTTAGGGGTTCATGACAAAATTAAAGTCTATGAAGAATTGCTAGAGAAATTCAGTTTGACACCTGAAAATGTATTGTATATGGGAGATGATGTTCCTGATTATCCTGTGATGGAAAAGGTAGGTTTTGCCTGTGCTCCTAACGATGCTGCTCCTGAAATTAAAAAGATTTCTAAATATATCTCTCCTAAAAAAGGCGGAGAAGGTTGCGCTAGAGATGTGATTGAGCAAATTATGCGTGTGCAAGGAAAATGGAAAGGAAAGTTTTATTCCAAGTTTGATTAAGACTGGCTTCTGTTGTTGTTCCAGATAGATACCAAAACGTATAATAAAATCACCAAAGGAATGGCAATAAATTGTAAGCTGATCAACAATGCAACTGAGGTTCCAAGAAAAATAAACTTGTAGTTATTGTCTTTCCAAGAGTAGTTTTTGAATTTTAAAGCGAATAATGGAATCTCAGCATTTAATAAATAAGAACATAGAACTGATATTCCTATCAGTACATAGGCATTTTGTAATAATGTTGTAAAAAAATCAATTTCGCTATAAGCTAAAATCCAAGGCAATGAAATAATCAATAAAGTGTTTGCTGGTGTTGGCAAACCAATAAAGGAAGTGTTTTGTCTGGTGTCTATATTAAATTTCGCTAATCGGTAAGCCGATGCTAGAGTAACAAGCAATGCTAAAAATGGAAGAAATTCAAAACCATCTTTTTGAAACAAATTTTCTATGGATGAATTTGTAGTCGCTCTTAATATCAACTGAAATAGAATAATACCAGGTACCAAACCAGAAGTCACCATGTCCGCTAAAGAGTCTAGTTGTTTTCCTAACTCTCCTTGAACATTAAATATTCTGGCAGCAAAGCCATCAAAAAAGTCAAATACAATTCCAAGAACTACAAATACTCCTGCCAATTCTAATTCTCCGAACACGGCATAAAAAACTGCGATGATTCCTGATAATAGATTCAACAACGTAATAGTATTTGGAATGTGTTTTTGAATGTTCATTATATTTTTTTTTGTAAAAATAGACATTCCTAATAAATACAGAATGATAATGATTCAAAGTTTTTGCGCTTCAAAAAATAATAAGAGTGAATGCAATAATCTAAAGATATTCTCTAGTATCTTTGCTATAATTACCGATATATGCCACTGATACAATCTTCATTTTCTGCCAATTTTCCTTTTACAAGTAAGCATTTTAGTACCATGTACCGAACGATTTTTACAAGGCCTACGGCTCAGTTTGTCAGAAGACGTATCGAAACTCCAGATGGTGATTTTTTAGATTTGGATTTTTCAAGTTGTCATTCCAAAAATGCCGTACTGATGATCCATGGTTTGGAAGGAAGTTCAGATTCTAAATATGTTTTGGCGACTAGCTCTTTCCTTAGCTCAAATAATTATGATGTAATTGTGATCAATTTAAGAGGATGCAGCGGTGAATTGAATAAAAAATTCAAAGCCTATCATACTGGTGAAACTGGAGATTTACATTTTGTTCTTGATTTTTTGACAAAGAACTATAAATATACAGCAATCTCTTTGTTAGGGTTTAGTTTGGGTGGAAACGTCGTGTTGAAATACGCGGGCGAACAAAAAGAAAATTTGAATCCTCTAGTGGACAGAATTATTTCTATCTCCCCTCCTTGCGATTTAAAAGGAGCGTCTATGGTGTTATCAAAAAAAAGCAATATCATTTATATGAAACGTTTTTTAAAAACGTTAGTATCTAAAGCTTTGCAAAAAGCCGCAATGTTTCCAAAACAAAATTTGGATACAGAAAAAATGGTTAAGGCTGCGAATTTTGCTGATTTTGATTCCTTATTCACAGCTCCATCATTCGGATTTAAAGATGAAGAGGATTATTGGGAAAAAACCAGTTGCAAGCCTTTTTTAAAAGATATTCAAGTCAAAAGTTATTTGTTAACTGCTAAGAATGACCCTTTTTTATCTGAGTCCTGTTTTCCTGTTGGAATTGCTAAAAAAAGTAATTATTTACATCTGGAGCTTACAGAAAAAGGAGGGCACATTGGTTTTGTGAAATCAATAACAAAAAGAAACGACCAATGGTTTGAGAAAAAGATTTTGAATTATTTAAAGGATTAAGAGTATTGGTTTAAATACTCACAAGAAATACAATATATTTGCATATGACGCTTTATGCGTACCAAAAGAATACGATCAATTGAGAAAAATAACCTTCATTATATTCCTTTTTGTAGCAACAAATACTATCGTTGCACAAACCACGCGTAAGTATTCCAATGAATTTTTAAACATTGGTGTAGATGCGGCTGCCTTGGGTATGAGTAAATCTGTGACGGCTACTTCTTCTGACGTAAATTCTATTTATTGGAACCCTGCCGGTTTATCAAAAATAAAAGTGAGTCAAGGTGCTTTGATGCATACCTCCCACTTTGCCGGAATAGCCAATTATGATTATGCAGCTGTTGCTTTGGCTCCTAAAGAAGAAGATGGATTGGTTTTGGCTTTTTCTGTGATTCGTTTTGGAGTGGATGATATATTGAATACAACGCAATTAATTGATAACAACGGAAATATTGATTTTAATAGAGTCAGTCTTTTTTCTGCTGCTGATTATGCCTTTACCTTTGGTGTAGCCAAAGAAATAAAAAATATCAAAGGATTAAATATTGGTTTGAATGCCAAAATAATTCGAAGAACCATTGGTGAATTTGCGTCTTCTTGGGGATTTGGAATTGATGCTGCTGCACAATACAATATTCAAAAATGGCGGTTTGGTTTGATGGTGAGAGATATTACAACAACCGTAAATACATGGACTATAGACTCAGAGGGGTTTGAGGCTATTAAAAATGCACAGACTTTATTACCTGGTCAGAATGACGAACTCCCTACAACCACAGAATTAACGATTCCTAAAGTACATATTGGGATTGCTAGAAGTTTTGATTTTAAAAACAAAGATTTTCAATTATTGACAGAAGTAGATTTTCACACAAGATTTGCACAAACCAATGATATCATATCTAATGAATCGTTGAGTATTGACCCTTCTATAGGTTTTCAATTGGATTATCAAAAATTAGTGTTTTTGAGATTGGGTGTTGGAAATTTTCAAAATATCAATGAGTTTGATGATACTACTTCACTTAGTTTTCAGCCTAATATCGGTCTTGGTTTTAGTTATCATGGTATTCAAGTGGATTATGCACTTTCAAATATAGCGAGTACCGGAAATGCTTTGTACTCCAATACATTTTCTATAAAAGTAGATTTCGATTTTATGAAACCTAGAAAACAAAAATAATAGCATGAAAAAATTAGTACTGGCGATAGCGTCAGGTTTACTTCTAGCCGTTTCCTGGCCAACCTATGGTTTTCCTTTGTTTTTATTTATTGCTTTTGTTCCTTTATTAGTTCTTGAGAAAAGTTTAAGGGAGAGAACAGTAAAAAAATCAAACCTAAAAACACTTGGGTTTTCTTATATTACATTTTTAATTTTCAATGCCATAACTACTTGGTGGTTGTATTATGCAACGCCTTTTGGAATGTATTTTGCCGTTTTGGCAAATGCTTTATTAATGAGTATTGTTTTTCTGTTATACCATATCATTGCCAAGAAAATATCTCAAAAATTGAGTCTATGGATGTTGGTTTGTTTATGGATCGGTTTCGAAAAATTTCATTTGAACTGGGAATTGTCATGGCCTTGGTTGAATTTAGGAAATGGATTTTCTGAATACTACAAGTGGGTGCAATGGTATGAGTACACCGGAACTTTTGGCGGTACCTTATGGATATGGATTGTAAATATTTTATTTTTCTACGGATGTATCGATTTTCAAAAAAACAGAAACAGAAAGCTTTTTATCAAATCTAGCTTACTACCTATTGTTGTTATTGTGATTGGGATATTTTCTTCTTTGTATATCTACCATAGTTTTAAAGAATCTGATGAAAAAGTCAATTTAATTGTGCTGCAACCCAACGTTGATCCTTATACAGAGAAGTATAAAACGACCAATGATGGTATGGCGCAGGATTTAATTGACTTAGCCAAAACAAAATTAGATTCTAATAATTATTTTGTAATTGCACCGGAAACAACGCTTTCAAAACCTGTGCAGTTGGATAAGTTTAAAAGAACTAAGGAATATTATAAACTAAATAGTTTTGTGCTTTCTAATAGGAACGTAGCCTTTTTATCAGGAATTACTTTTTACGATAGTTTCCCAGCCAATCATAAACCAAATGCAACCGCGAACTATTTTAGAAATAGTAAAAATTGGTACAACAGCTACAATTCATCCTTTTTTTTAAGAGCTAAAAAGGAATTTGAATATTATCACAAATCCAAGTTAGTTGTAGGCGTAGAACATATTCCTTACAGAAATCTCATCTCTCCTTTATTAGGTGGTTATATGATTGACTTAGGGGGGTCAATTTCAACACTTACCACTCAAGAAAATAGAGAGGTGTTTACTAACGATGTAAATACATTGGCCCCGGTTATTTGTTATGAATCCGTTTATGGCGAGTATGTCACGGACTGCGTGAAAATGGGAGCCGACTTTTTAGCAATCATCACAAATGATGGTTGGTGGAGCACGAGTCAAGGACACAAGCAGCATTTAAGCTTGGCTAGATTGAGAGCCATTGAAAATAGACGAAGTATTGCAAGATCTGCCAACACAGGTATATCCGCCCTTATCAATCAAAAAGGAGATGTTTTGCATAGTATACCCTATGGAGAAAAAGGTGCTTTAAAAGGTTCGATTAGAACAAGCAAACATACTACCTATTATACTGAGCAAGGTGATTATATTTTTAGAATTGCCATGTTAGTGCTTGTAATTGTTTTACTGACTTCATTTACCAAAAGAAAACAGCGCTTATAATAGTTTGCATATTTTACATATAAAGTCCTTATTTTTTATGAATAAGGATTTTTTTTGATCGATAAATTAAATTTCTGTGTTCTTTTTGTGATTTTTTACTTCATGAATTTATCTGGTGGTTTGTTTTGTACAGATAATTATTTTTGAAAGAATAACTAATGCTCTTTTTAGTATATTTACTTACGAACCAAACCAAATTGCATGAAATATCTTTTAGTAATACCCCTGCTATTCCTAACTATTTGCACGTATAGTCAAAAAGAAACTTATTCAAAGAAAGACAGTCTTCGTGGTCGATTCAATGAAAACAGAAGTTGGTGGGATTTAAAGAAATACGAGTTAGATATTAATGTAGACATTAAAGGAAAATCCATTTCTGGGAAAAACAAGGTTTTGTATAAAGTCCTACGAGAGGCTAATATTATGCAAATTGATCTTCAGAAACCTCTGCATATTTCAACTATTTCACAAGATGGCGAGAAGTTAGCATTCAAAAATCAGGGAGCCGTTTATTGGATAGAGTTAAAGAAAAATCAATATGTAGATTCGATCAATTCTCTTGATATTGTATTTAGTGGTGTGCCTAAAGAAACAACCAAAGCACCTTGGGAAGGAGGATTTACTTGGGGAAAGGATTCTAATGGGATTGATTTTATTGCTACCGCTTGCCAGGGTGATGGCGCAAGTTTATGGTGGCCGTGTAAAGACCATCTTGCAGACGAACCTGATTTGGGAATAGATTTGGCATATACTGTACCTGAAAACCTTGTGGCTGTAGGAAATGGACGTTTGGTAAAAACAGATTACGATAGCATACAACAAACGAAAACCTATCATTGGAAAGTAATCAATCCAATAAACAACTATACCGTTCAAATGTCGATTGGAAATTATGTTTCCTATGCTAATACCTACCAAGGAGAAGCTGGAGAATTGTATTGTGATTATTATGTGTTAAAGCAAAACTTCTACAAGGCGAAGAAACAGTTCCAGCAGGTGGACAAAATGCTGGAAGCTTTTGAATTTTGGTTTGGACCATATCCTTTTTATGAGGATGGCTATAAATTGGTAGAAGTCCCTTATTTAGGCATGGAGCATCAAAGTGCGGTTAGTTATGGGAATAACTATGAAAATGGATATAGAGGCACTGATTTAAGTGGTTCTGGTTGGGGACTTAAGTTTGATTTTATTATTATTCATGAGTCGGGACATGAATGGTTTGGAAACAATATCACTAACAAAGATATTGCGGATATGTGGATTCATGAATCGTTTACAAATTATTCTGAAGTGATGTATCTAGATCATCTATATGGTTTGAAAGCTGGAAATGCCTATGTACAAGGTATTAGAAAAAACATTAAGAATGACAAACCAATTATTGGTACATATGGTGTCAACCAAAGAGGGTCTGATGATATGTATTACAAGGGAGCTAATATGTTACATACCATTAGATATGTCATAGGAAACGAAGGGACTTGGAGGTTATTGCTTAGAGGTTTGAATCATAAATTTTACCACCAAACAGTGACTACTGAAGACGTAGAGAACTATATTTCTGAATTTACAAAAACAGATTTCTCTACCGTTTTTGATCAGTATTTGAGAACGACTCAAATCCCTACATTAGAATATAAAGTTGGAAAAAAGTATTTGAAAGCTCGTTGGTCCAATTGTGTTCCTGGTTTACAATTACCTATTCGAGTATATGTTAACAACATTCAATATGTTATCAAGCCAACCGAAGATTGGGAAAAAACAAAATTCAACGTAAAAATAGAATCGTTTCTGATAGACCAAAATTACTATATCAACACAAAAAAAATGGATTGATTATTTATATTTGGCAGCTAGTCTTTCTGCTTCAGGAATAAACGCTTGCAATTCTTTGATTCTAGTATCATTCGATGGATGTGTACTCATAAACTCTGGAGTTGAACTAGATCCCGTTTCTTTCATGCGTTTCCATACATTTACGGCTTCTTCTGGATTGTATCCAGCCATGATCATAAAAACCATACCTAGTTTATCTGCTTCTGTTTCATGTTGACGACTAAATTTTAACATACCAAGTTGAGATCCTAAACCATAGGCCATGTTCCACATCAACTGTTCTTCTGTTTCTTGTCCTGAACTTCCGGCAGCTACAGCAACTGCACCTATTTGTTGTATTTGTTGTGAAGACATTCTTTCTTGTCCGTGTTTTGCAAAAGCATGAGCTACTTCATGCCCCATAATAGCAGCAGTACCATCAGTATTTTTTGCGATAGGTAATATTCCGGTATAAAAAACAACTTTTCCTCCTGGCATACACCAAGCATTCATCGTTTCGTCTTGAACTAAATTGAATTCCCACTCATAACTATCCGCTTCTTTGTTCATATGATTCTCTCTCATGAATTTTGTCACAGCTATTGCGATTCTCTCCCCTACTTCAGAAATTTCATCTGATTGTTCTTTGTTATTTGATAAAGTGTTTTCTTCTAAGAATGATTTATATTGAGCAAAACTCATTGGTAAAACTTCTTCATCGGAAACAAAATTAAGTCTTTTTCTACCTGTAATTGGAACCGTAGAACAACTGATAACAATAAAAAGAATAGATAGGAGAGAACAATAAAACTTCATAATATTTTTTTAACTTTGATATGCAAATATAGCATTATAGATAATTAAAAACACTTGTAAGAGTTCTAAAATTATCACGTCTATTTTGAAAACCTATTGAAATGAAATACTTTATAATTGTACTTTTTTTGCTCAACTCTTTATCACAAGAAATATATTCACAATCTAAAATTGTAAAATCGGATAAAGAGTGGAAACAGCAATTGTCTGAAATGGAATATTATGTATTGAGGGAAAAAGGAACGGAAGCTCCTTCTTCGGGTGTATATAATAAATTCTACGAACAAGGAATATATAATTGCAAAGCTTGTAACACTCCCCTATTTGAATCGAAAAACAAATACAATTCTTATAGTGGATGGCCTTCTTTTGATAGATTTATCAGTAATAATGTTTCAGAAATTTCTGATATCAGTCATGGAATGAAAAGAACAGAAGTAGTTTGTGCGATATGTGATGGTCATCTTGGACATGTTTTTAATGATGGACCGAAAACTACGGGGTTACGTTATTGTATCAATTCCGTGTCTTTAAAATTTGAACCCAAAAAATAACAAATGAAAAAAATAGCGAAAACTGATAAAGAGTGGAAAGAGCAATTGACTGAGAATGAATATTATATTCTTCGTGAGAAAGGTACGGAACGACCGCATACAGGAAAGTTCAATTTACATTTTGAAAAAGGGACCTATACTTGTAAAGGTTGTGGTACGGCTTTATTCGATTCTAACTCAAAGTTTGATGCGCATTGTGGATGGCCTTCCTTCGATCAAGCTTTACCAGATAAAATAACTTATTTAAAAGATACATCTTTAAGTAGAGTACGAACAGAAATAGTTTGTAGTACTTGCAATGGGCATTTGGGACACGTTTTTGATGATGGACCAACTGAGACGGGATTAAGGTATTGTGTAAACTCAGTGTCCATAGATTTTGAAAATGGAAAAAATTAAACTAATTTTACATTATCAATTAGTATAAACACATACCCCTCCTAGAAAACCTAAAACAATCATGAGTAAATCATGTCCGAACTGTAATTCTTCTAGTAATCGAATTAGAATCAATAGAAGCCTGTGGATGAAGTTAATTCCAGGTTCTTATAATTATAAATGTGCAAATTGCTATTCTTCATTTTTATATGTTGTAGCTCTAAACAAATCATTTTTGTATAAAAAGCCAAGCTTTAAAGCTTCAATGAATTCAAAAGTCTAATCTAACCTAATTAAATATGGGAAAAAATTGTCCTTCTTGTGGCTCAAACACAAGGTATAAAACAAAAAGACCTTTGATGTTAAAAATGATTCCTTATACATCTTTATATAAATGTATGAGTTGCAATACTTATTATATTTATTCTCGTATAAATGATAGATCTTACGTATACAAGAGAACCGTTTTAGCAGCTAGAAATTAGCGTAAATTATTTTCGTTGGACTCTTTGATAGACTTCGAGTTTCTAGTATCTTTGTCGCTTTAAAAATCTTATTTAATAGTATGTTTCAAAATTTAAGCGAAAAATTAGACAAGGCTCTTCATGTTTTAAAGGGTCATGGGAAAATTACTGAAGTAAATGTTGCAGAAACCTTGAAAGAAGTCCGTAAGGCTTTGATCACTGCCGATGTTAACTACAAAATTGCAAAAGATTTTACCGCAAGAGTAAAGGAGAAGGCTATTGGACAAGATGTATTGACTACATTGAACCCAAGTCAGTTGTTAGTAAAACTTGTAAAAGACGAGTTGACTGAATTGATGGGAGGAGAAACTGTTGGGGCAAATTTAGCAGGAAACCCTACGGTTATATTAATGTCTGGTTTGCAAGGTTCAGGTAAAACTACCTTTTCTGGAAAATTAGCAAACTACCTAACTACAAAAAAATCTAAGCAAGTTTTATTGGTTGGTTGTGATGTATATCGTCCTGCCGCAATAAATCAATTGCAAGTGGTTGGAGAGCAAATCGGTGTTGAAGTTTACGCAGAAGTTGGAAACAATAATCCTGTAGAAATTTCTCAAAATGCCATCAAACACGCGAAAGCAACTGGAAAAAACACAGTAATCATTGATACCGCTGGTCGTTTGGCTGTGGATGAAGAAATGATGACTGAAATTTCTAATATTCATAAAGCTGTAAATCCTCAAGAAACATTATTTGTTGTGGATTCAATGACAGGTCAAGATGCTGTTAATACAGCAAAAGCCTTTAATGACTTATTAAATTTTGATGGTGTAATCCTTACAAAATTAGATGGTGATACACGTGGTGGAGCTGCTCTATCAATTAAATCTGTTGTAAACAAACCAATTAAATTTATTGGTACTGGAGAGAAAATGGAAGCAATTGATGTTTTTCATCCAGATCGTATGGCAGACAGAATCCTTGGAATGGGAGATGTTGTTTCTTTGGTAGAAAGAGCTCAAGAACAGTATGATGAAGAAGAGGCTAGAAAAATCCAGAAAAAAATCGCCAAAGATCAATTTGGATTTGATGATTTCTTAGCACAGATCCAGCAGATTAAAAAAATGGGTAATGTTAAAGATTTAATGGGAATGATACCTGGTGCTGGTAAAGCAATGAAAGATGTTGATATTGACGATGATGCATTTAAAGGTATTGAAGCAATCATTCATTCAATGACTCCAGGAGAGCGTACAGATCCTAAATCTATCAACGCTAGCCGTAAAAAAAGAATTGCAAAAGGTTCTGGTACTAGCATACAAGAAGTCAATCAATTGATGAAGCAATTCAATCAAATGAGTAAAATGATGAAAATGATGCAAGGCGGCGGTGGTCGTAAAATGATGCAGATGATGCAAGGAATGCGTTAGACCTAATTATAAAGAAACAAAATTTGTACCATGACAATTTTAGACGGAAAACAAACATCTGCGGATATCAAAGCTGAAATAGCTGAGGCAGTTGCTGAAATAAAAAATAAGGGGAATAAAACACCACATTTAGCCGCTGTTTTAGTGGGAACTGATGGTGCTAGTATGACCTATGTTGGAGCCAAAGTGAAGGCTTGTAATTTGGTTGGGTTTGAATCAACTTTGATTGAATTACCTGAAGAAACAACAGAAGAAAAAGTACTAAGTGTAATTGAAGATTTAAACAACAATCCAGAAATAGACGGATTTATTGTTCAATTACCACTTCCAAAACACATAGACGAACATAAAGTTCTTATGGCTATCGATCCTGATAAAGATGTTGATGGATTTCATCCAACAAATGTTGGTAAAATGGCTCTAGAACTCCCTACCTTCTTGCCTGCAACTCCTTATGGAATTATGGAATTGTTAGAAAGGTACAAAGTTGAAACTTCTGGAAAAAACGTTGTTGTTATTGGAAGAAGTCATATTGTTGGACGTCCTATGAGTATTCTATTAAGTCAAAAAAGAGCTGCTGGTGATGCAACGGTTACTTTGACTCATAGTAGAACAAAAAATTTAAAAGAAATCACCCAAGAGGCTGATATAATTGTCGCTGCTTTAGGGATTGCAGAATTCTTAACAGGAGATATGGTAAAAGAAGGAGTTACTATTATAGATGTTGGAATTACAAGAGTTGATGATACTACTAAGAAAAGTGGTTTCAGACTTGCTGGTGATGTACATTTTGAAAGTGTAAGTAAAAAAGCAAACTTTATTACACCGGTACCTGGTGGAGTTGGTCCGATGACAATTGCAATGTTATTAAAGAACACCTTATTAGCTTGCAGTAGAAAATAAGACCCTCTAAAATTATAAAAAAGCCGTTACAATTTAATTTGTAACGGCTTTTCTTTTTCTTTCATAGAAATCTACAGCCAGTACAATTAATATGCCCAATATAATAAATAAGACACAGTACCAGTTTTCCGGAGTACTCATATCCGGAACAAATCTTTTGTAATTCTCAACAATTCCAACACCTTCATTATCTAACAAAACGATTCCGTTTTCTGTAGCTAAAACTTTTTCTTTCCATGGCCATACCATGCCCAAGGAACCAATAATAAATCCAATAATAAGTGTTGTTACTATATGATTCCATCGTTTTAAAACATAACCTAAAATATGAGATAAGGTGATCAAACCAAAAAATGAACCAAAAAAGAAAGTGACGGCAATCTTAATATATTTTATATTTCTTACTACATCTAATACCTCAAGGTTTCCTATAAGAACAGAGCTAGTAACATCAAAAACAACGTTTACACTATCTACTAACAGCAAAACATAATTCCCCATTAGCATTAAGATAAAAGAACCTGAAAGACCTGGAATTGTCATTCCACTTACTCCAACTACTCCACAAAAAAAGACAAACCACAAATTGCTATTTTCAGTCGCAGGGGGAAGATAGCTCAATGCAGCTCCCATAATAATTCCTAGCAAAACGAAACTTAAATTTTTTATACTCCAGTATTCATAGTTTCTGCCTATATAATAAATAGAACCCAAAATCATACCGAAAAAAGTACTCCATACATATGTTTCGTAGCGAGTTAACAGAAAGTCTAAAACAATAGAAATTGAAAAGTAGCTAAACAAGCTACCGCCCATTACTAAGAGCAAAAAAGAAATATTCAAATACTGGAATAAAGAACGAAACCTCCCAGCTATTAATAGTTTGAACGCTTTTAAATTGACTTTTCTGAATGTGTATATCATTTCTTCATAAAAACCTAGAACAAAAGCAACTGCACCTCCTGATACTCCAGGAACCTTATTTGCAGAACCCATTGCTAATCCTTTAAGGAAAAGAAATAATTTCTCTTTTGAACTTCGTTTTTCTGACATCAATACCTCATTTTAATCTAACTTTTTTTCCGCTTGCACTTTCTCTAAAAAAATAATCACTAAATAACCAACAGCTGCTAATGCAATAGCCATTAATAATTGGTTGTTTTCATAGTCAAAAGGACTGATACTATTTTGAAGTAAAGGAACTTCTTCTCCATGAGAATTAGTTCTCCAAGTCAACGTTTCTTTCCATGGCCATATTTTATTTAAAGAGCCAATAATAAATCCAGTTAGTCCTGCCAAGGTTAAATTTTTAAAGTTTGAAAACAACCATTTCAATACTTTAGAAAAACTCAAAAGTCCTACCACTACTCCTGCTCCAACGGTCGCAATCAATTGTAAATCTCTAGAGTGAATTGCTTCTAAGATCATCTTGTAAGAACCTAGAAGTACTAAAATAAAAGATCCAGAGATTCCGGGAAGAATCATGGCACATATAGCCAATGCACCCGAAATAAAATAAAATAATAATGAGGCTTCGTCAGAAACTAGCGGCTCTAAAATTGTTATATAATAAGCGACTCCGGCACCTAATACTAATAATAGAATAGTTTTAAAGTCCCATTTGGTAATCTGTTTCCCAATAAAAATGACACTCGCTAAAACCAATCCAAAGAAAAAGGACCACAATAAAATTGGTTCTGTTTCTAATAAGTAAGAAATTCCTTTAGCTAAAGAAATCACACTGGCAGCCACTCCTAAAAGCAATACACTTAAAAAATTACCATTGATAGAATTCCAGGCAGCTTTGAGACCTTCATTTTTTAAAATAGAAACTGTTTTGAAATTGATACTACTTATGCTCCCTAAGAGCTCTTCATAGATACCAGAAATAAATGCAATAGTACCTCCCGAAACTCCTGGTACCAAATCCGCTGCACCCATTGCCATTCCTTTTAAAAACAAGAATATGTATCCTTTAACTGATCTTTCCATATGTGATTTTTATTTCAACAAATGTAACATTTATAAAAGAGAAAATTCACACCTTACTCCCCACAAATTTGATTTTTTTAAGTTACTAAATTAAATCAAGTTGTATTCTTCTTTCCAATATTGAGTTGTACCAGTATACATTGCATCTAATGACATTTGAACTGCAATCGCCGTATGACCACCTGTGTAAACGTTTGATATGGGTTGCGTTTTATTTACAACAGCTTCCTTGAAATCAAACAAAGCTTGTTTAGTTGGCTCCATATGAGATATATTTAACCCGTTGTGCATTTAGGTTATATTAATTTTAAGATTATTAATATAACCTAAATGCACAACGGGTGGGTAAAATTCTAAACAATTGGGTTTCACTGTCTATCCCCATGTATTCAGAGGTTAGATTCA
>Ga0209223_10002957_pt1 | contig 16523 bp, 12 predicted proteins | sample COG_06_FD_184750 | JGI IMG/M metagenome (GOLD analysis project Ga0209223, IMG submission 184750) | Pelagic Microbial community sample from North Sea - COGITO 998_met_06 (SPAdes) (version 2) | ecosystem: Environmental > Aquatic > Marine > Neritic zone/Coastal water | place: Helgoland, sampling...
AATCTCACTGATTTCGTCCAAAAGAATGGTTCCACCATCCGCTAACTCAAATCGCCCCTCTCTTCTCTCTGTTGCACCAGTAAAAGAACCCTTCTCATGACCAAAAAACTCACTCTCCATAAGAGTTTCTGAAATCGCCGCACAATTGACCCGAATGTAGGGTTGCTTTGCGAGCATACTGTTGCGGTAGAGTTCTCTGGCAACCAACTCCTTACCTGTGCCATTTTCACCCGTAATCAAAACACTGGCCTCAGTCTTAGCGACCTTATCAACTAAATTCTTGAGTTTGTGTACCGGTTCACTCTCACCAATTATGTCAGATGAGCGAGAATCGCTTTCCTCCACATAATATTTGGTTACCATTCGCATCTTGTCAAAGGAAGCAACCTTATCCACCACCACCTCAATCTGCTCAAAAGAAAATGGCTTCACCACATAATCGAAGGCCCCCATCTGCATACAGGAAACAGCAGATTCAACCGATCCATAACCGGTCATCATGACCACCATGGGAGCTTCAGTCTTGGCAGTAATCTCTTCCAACAAATCTGTGCCCTCACCATCTGGTAGACGAAGGTCCAGGAATACCAAGTCAAAAGAATCCCGAGACAAAATCTTACGTGCCCCCTTCAAATCTGAAGCAGAAGCAACCGAATAACGCTTATTCCGCAACTGCGTCTCCAACGCCTTACGAATCATCATCTCGTCATCTACTACAACTATCTTCTCAATTGCCATATAATATCTTTTATATAATAAAGTTTAATTCACTCTGTCCACACAGATTACAAAAATTTAATACCAACAAATAAAATTTTGATAAACAGACTTTGAATTCCCCAATAATTTTAAATTGAGCATTTTAGAAAAATTCAAATTTTAACAGTTCTTAATCTACACCACGAATTAAAAATTGAAATTATTGAAAACCTTAGTTTTAAAATTCACTAAAAATTAAAATTAGAAATTATTTTAAATTAAATTATACAGGAATAACAATATAAAAAAATTACAGGAACGACATGAAGTTACTTACAATCATAAATAATATATCTGAAAAAAACATCACACCATGGAGAGACTTCATTTCTTGTTTAATATCTCACATGGATAATCTGCTGTATGTATTTGAAAAAGAAAAAAACCAGTTAGATTGTGACTACGCTGAAAGCATTGCGAATAGAACAATCGATATCAAGCACAACAATTCGATCGAAATAAGCAAATTTCAAAATATAATTTTCACCTCAACTGTAGATAAGATTCCTAATTATGAGAGTTTTAAAAATAATAAAAAATTTTGTTTCCTCATTGGATTCACCGAAAAAGAATATCATGATCAAATAAAATTATTACAAGGAAGTGAAATTCACTATATTTTTTCCTTTTTACTTCCATCAGAAATTCTAACCTACTTTAGTGAATCTATAAAAAGCAAAAATTTTATAAATAAGATTATTTTCATTAACTATAGATACAAAACAAATCAATTCGCTAAAGGAAAATCTGATAATAAAGAGTTATTTTATGTGAAAAGTTCTTTTAATATTACCAACAATAATGACCTAGTAACCGAAACGAAATCAAAAATAATTAGTGAAAATATAAACTGCAAATTTGTTAATCTCTCTAAAGGTAAAGATATTGTATGTACAAGTGAAATTATTCCGTCGATTGATTGCAAAAAAATTATTATTGAAAACTTACCATTTCACTTAACTACATATTTTTCAGAATTTAGTCAAAAAACATCAACTGAAATTGTTTTCAAAAATACAGACACAATTCCTTCACCAGAAAGATTGTTATTTTTTCATGACGATAACACAATCAAACAACTTATTAAAAAACTATTTGTAAGAAAAAATTCCTTAAGAGAGCAATTCTACGAGTTGATTGAAACTAACCATTCGGATCCTGATATAAATAGTGAATTCACAATTACCGAACGCCAATTATTGGATTTAGATCAATTCATTAACGACATTAACAATGATAATATGAGTGCTAATGTTTATTTTGAGAAATCTAATTTGTTAATGAGTAAGTATTTTGAAGAAGAGTGTAACCTATTTCAATATTCAAATATTGCTAATCCTATCTACTGTTTATTTGAAAATTCAAAATTTAAATACTACCTAATAGTATCAATTTTTATTATAAAATCACAAAAAATAAACAATGAAGTCAGAGATAAATTATTAAATTTAATCTTCACTTACACGATCAAACTGAGTATTAAAAAATACTTACCAAATTCTTTTTTAAGTATTTCTAAAATTATAAATTTAGATCCACTAAAATTCATTGAAAATTGTTTTCAGTTAACTGAAAAAAAACAAGACAAGTTAATATATGAACATTTAGAAAAAATACTAATATTTTTATTATTAACTAGTGAAGATAAAGCAATAAACAACCACATAACTAATTCTTTGCGTACCACAAAAAACTTTGAAATTCTTCGTTTGGTTCTTTTTTTAGAATCAAATAGTATAGATGATCTAAATTTTTCAAATGAGAACTTGAATATGAATGTTTTCGAACATGCAATACACTACTTTCTTGATTATAATCCTCAATTAAATAGAGGAGAATTGACTCAACTTGAAATATTGTTAAAATCAAAAATTGATCTGAACCATGAAAGTTTCCTATTGAGACTTTCATTAGTTCAAATTTATTTTATGAAAAACTCAATTGATGAGTTTGCTATCTTACCAAAACTTAGTGGAGTGTTTTTCAATAAAATTAATGATACTACTCACATCGTTATTCTTACCATTTTATCTATTTCATGTGGTAACAAGTTTAAAAAAAGTATTCTAAAAGATTTCGTGTTAAAAACTAATAAACAATCATTTCCATCAGACTTATTTGCGATATTAGTTGTTTCAATCCTAGGAAATGATTTTCAATTTCATAAAGACAAAATTGATTCTGTTTCAGAAGAGTTATGTAACCAATTTTTTGAAATGGATACTCCAATTTTATATTACAAAACTTTATTCACAGAAATCATATCTGTTTATTTCTCTCAAACTGAAAAGTTTAACAATTTAAGTTCAATAAGAAAAGAAATTAACCCCCACCTTCATGGAATCCATTCCACGATTTTTGATAACATTCAAGAACTTCACCCTAGTCATGAAATATTGCCTAGATCTGTAAACATATTTTTTGAAAGAGCAGATAACTATTTTAATGGAACATAATGAAGGAAAAATTTTCCTTTTAATTATATCGATATTTTAAATTGAAGTTAAACCTATCTTTTGTTTTTTAACTCTAATCTTAAATAGGTCTTGATTCTAATTTTCTATCGTAAAGCCCCTTTGTATGTGTATTTACTTTTCTCATTATTCTAGCTGAAATTTCTATAGATTTTTAACAAGACCCAAATTTATTTTTCAAAAATCAGATTTGTTACAATCCTAGTGCAACATGAATATTACAATCCATGATTATTTCTGCTATAATTTCAACTTTTAACCGCTAAGAAGTTTTTTGAAAACTGCCTCATTGATTTAATTGAGCAGTCTGTTTGCAAGAAATCCGAGTTAGAAATTGTAATTATAGATAGCGGGTCAGAACAAAAGGAATCTGAAATTATCAATATTTATCGCAAAAAATATGATTTCATTAAGTGCCTGAGGACTGAAAAAAGAGAAACCTTGTACCAAGCGTGGAACCGAGGAATAAAACTAGCGTCCGGAAAATATATCACAAACGCAAATACGGATGATCGACATGATGTAAACTGCCTAGAAAAATTGGTTGATCACTTAGAGAACTTCGATCACATAGATTTGGTTTACGGAAAACTTTTTAAGTCTAATACACCTAACGAAAGTTATAATGACAATAACAAGAAATATCCCTGTCCTTCACAAACCTTTTTTCCAGGTACCCTGTTGTTACATAACTACATCGGTGCACAGCCAGTATGGAGAAAATCCTTGCATTCTAAAATTGGTTACTTTGACGAAAGTTACAAAGTAGTAGGTGATTATGAATTCATGCTTAGGGCAGCGAGTACAGGATCTATTTTTTCATATGTACCGGAAGCTTCTGGTCTGATGCTTCGACACGAAAATGCCCTCTCGACACAAGACCAAACGTGTGAAATCGAGAGAGGTTCCCTTCTGTTAAAATACAGATCCGCCAAAAATGTATGTTCCATTTATGAAGATGTGTTTGGTGGTGAAAACCCAAACCTCAGAAGTGAATCCTTCTTGGATCTAGGCATTCGGTCGTTATGCTACTTTCCACAATTTTCAAGTGGATCTCCACAGTTTGATTTTAAATTTGCGAGAAAATGCTTTGATCAACTTTCTGAAAAACTTATCTCCCAGCACAATAAAAAAACACTCGAGTTGATAACTAACAATAACCAGTCATTACATGTCAGTAAAAATGTAACTGAACAGTTATTTTTTTATGGAAGTTCAAAAAATATTCCTACTGAAAATGAACTTAAAGCCACAGATACGACCTATCTATACCACTGTGGAAAAAAAATAATTCACGGTAAACTATATCAAATGTACATGTTTGATCTGGTGAAATTTTATAGAATTTTGTTTGCACATATTGACCTGGACCTCATCGTTTCCGCAGAATTTGCTTTCGTTTGGGGTGTTAACGAAAGGGGCAAATACCTTGGTAGTTACCTCAAAAGCAGAGGTCAAAACAATGTTCACTTTATTGACTACGGAAAATCTCTTTCGCACAATAATGCAGAAATAATCGATCTGCCTGTTCACTTTTTAACGGAACTTTCTAATGCCCAAAATATTGTTTTTATCTTGGCCATGAGTTCTCATCATTGGAAATCTATAAGTAGAAAAATTAAAGATGATTTCCCAAAATCTACTATTTTATACCTAGATAATGCTTAATATTTTACATATAACTACATTCCTTAACGGAGGAGCGGGTAAAGCTTTGGTTGACTTAGTTAATTACCAAAAAAATTTGGGACATAATATACGGGTTGTTGTCAACAGGCGTGAGTATGGAGAATACAAACATTATCCTGAACACATCGCATCTCTGAAAGCACTTGGAGTAAAAACTGACTATTATGATTCCTTATTCAAAAGAGATCAAAAACTTAATAAAACGGCGATTAAATCCTTAAGTCAATCGCTCAAAAATCACGCTGTATTCCATTTAGTTCATGCCCATGCAGCAATGCCGGCAAGAATTGCATTAGATACATTTTCAGCACATCGCGAAAAACCTAAATTTATTCAGACTATGCATGGTTGGGGGATAAGTAAGTCTAGAGTAATGGAAAAACAGGATATTAAAACAATGAATTCTTTAGATGTGGTAGTATCTTTAAATAATTCTGGAAAAAGACTACTTTTAAAAAAAGGTCTAACCACTTCGAAAATTAAAATTATCCCAAACGGAATTAATTCCAAAACTCCAAATAGTAAATATTTCGAGAACCAAATAGAATCATTTATAGAGCGAGACGATTGGCACCTTAGATTCCTATGCATTGGAGAAATTGGAAACACGAAGAATCAGGTTTTTCTCTTGAAAGCTCTCAAAGACTTAGAACTCTTAGGTTTTAAGTGTTGCGTAGTTTTTATTGGACCCGAGCAAAAAAAAGGGTATCTGGCTAGAGAGTTAACCTCAACAAATACGAATCATTTAACTTATTGGACAGGACACATCAAAGATGCATCTTCATACATGCATTATTTCGACGCACTAATACTCCCGAGTAAGTCAGAAGGAATGCCTTTATCTGCCCTTGAAGCATTTCGTGCTAAAATTCCATTTCTTGGATCCGACATTCCAGAGTTCAATGATTTTGTTAATCATCAAAGAACTGGGTTTTTATTTAGTACTAAAAAAACAGAATTTTTCATCAACTTGATTCAAAAATACGATAAAAAATTATGGAAAACTGTGGCCCAAAATGCTCACAAAGAATTTTTATCGAAGTACAATCTTGAGCAAATGGGAAGCTCATACGAGAAATTATATTCTAATCTTCTTGATTCTACATTATTTAATTAGTAATCATAATAAAGATTTTATTACCGTCCATCACCACACATTTTATTTTAAGTCATGAGTCCCAACACTAAGAACTCTACTTCATCTCTTAAATGGGCAATTGACGAATTGTCTAAGCAAAAAAACGAGTTAAGTTCGAAACTTAGTATTGCCCAGAAGAGGGAGGATACGAATTCTCTTATTGATGAAGTTAATGCACAAAAAGAGGCTTTGGAAAAAAGAATTTCTTCTTTAGAAGACGGATTTAGGGCTTCTTCTGAGTTAGTGGACGAACCAGTTGCTAACTTAACGGAAGAATTAGAAAAAATTGATGACAAGCTTGGAATTGCTCAGAATCGTCTCAATACATTGGAACAGGAGGAGTACTTGGAAGATTTGGGGAGAAAGTTAAACGGAGATATTTCCCACATTCCATCTTCCGAAATTGAAGACATATCCAATCTTTCAGTTGATTCTCAAACTTTAATCGAATCTACTCCCCCAACGAAACTGGAGAACACCTCGAGTTCTCTGCAATCTTTGCCGTCCCCTACCCCTGTGCTTATGAAATCCCCGACTAACCGTATTGAAACTGAAGAAGAGACAGCAGAAGATACTTCTTCACGAATGGCTGAGAGTGATTCGGTCATCGCTGAACCCAAGAACAAGATTTCTGCTCCCATGAAAACTCAGGGTCTCGAAGATTGCGCAAAGTCGTTAGGAGTGGAACCTGACTTTCTGCTTAATCAAGGGATACAAGCAGTGCTTAGAATGATTGCTAGAAATGGAAATAAAGTCAGTTTTCCCCTGGAGGTCGACCAAATCGAGAAAAGTTAATTATATTCCAATTTTTTAAAGTGACTCTTTGTAGTCACTTTTTTTGTGCAAATTTTAAATTCATAACATCGAAAAGATTTTCGATTGTGTTATGATGCGAGAAGTAACAAATGAGACAACAAGGAATATTAAAAGTTAATTACACGGTACCAAGAGGGTAAATATACTGCTCTCTTGTCATTTAAAAAATGAATACGCTCGAATACGCTTGAAAATATTAAAATTATACAAAGAAATTAAATGTTATGAAAATTACTACCCCAATGACTATTTTGTGCCTTATATTAAGTCTATTTTTATTTGCTCGAATAGACATTTGGGCTTATGAAAAAAAGGATGATTTGAATGGAACTGCTTACAAAGCCGAGAGGAATCACGATGGTAAGAAAAAAGAATATAAAACAATTGAGGCCGTTCAGAAAGAAATTCGGGTCACCCTTTCATTGGAAGGATATTTTGAGGATGTCGATGCCGTTCCATTCAGCATTGATACAATTTCATGGTCTGAAATAAAAGTTCTCGCCCCACCTCTCCACGGGAGTGCTATCCTAGAAGGAAAAAGCATTCTGGGAATTGATTTGGAAAAAATTCAAAAAAAATTGAGTGAGATGAATCACGAACTTTCAATCCTCAATTTAAATCACAAAATTCTTGCTTCTGAATTGAGGAGGGACGAAAAGATCAACAAAATCGAACTGGATAAGATGAAGCGCTTGGAACAATACAATCGGGACGAATTCAACCGGTATAAAAAAATCGAACTCCCTTATGAAAAAAAATCCGCCGCTTATGATCTTAAAAAATATGAAGAGAATTTATCCTATGTAATGGAGGAGTTGACTCAACTAAGGAAAATGTATGAAGCGGATGATTTGACTGAAGAAACCGAAGAGATCATCCTTCAACGTACCCAGAATGATGTAAACCGGATGAAGTTTTCACTCGAAGGTGCTAAAATTAGAAAGGATAAAACTTTAAAGCTCGAAATTCCTCAATCAGAGTCTGAAAAGCAAGACTCCTTCGAAAAGAAAATTCTTTCCTACAATGCAAATCGAATCATTAAACCGGCAGAGTTGAGGAAAAAAAACCTAGAGATAAAAAAGGTCGAAGAAGAAAAAAGAATTTTATCTGAAAATAAAGTAAAAATAGAGAAAGATTTACTCACATTAAAAGCCCTGTCACCTACAGCAGGGACCTTATTTGTTGGGACATTCGATCGGGGAAAGTGGTCGGGAACCAAATTGTTCGAGGCAAAATTAAAAAAAGGTGGTCTTTTAAAACAGTACGAAGAATTTATTACCATCTGCCCCGGTCAAAATATTCAGGCAAGAATTAAAATACCCGAGAAAAATCTTCTCGAACTTTCTGGAGTAAAAAATGGTAGATTAATTCCCGGCACCAATCCCGATCAGAAATTGAACGCCAACATTCAAGAAATCAAAAAGTTCCCAATCGAACCGAAAAGCTATGATGCTGTGGTTAACTTTACAACTCCCGACGGGGAAAAGCCTCCCCTTCCCGGTTCATCCTGCATTTTTAAAATAATCACTTACCAAAACGAGAACGCCATCACAGTGCCGAAGTCTTCAGTTTTTAAGGAAGAGCACGATCCGGAAATCAGGTATGTCTATCTTCTTTCCTCCAAAGGGAAACCGGTGAAAAAAATTGTAAAAACTGGCAAAACTTCAGGGGAGCGAATCGAAATAGTGAAGGGTATTCAATTAAATACGAAAATTTTAAAAGAAAAACCAGACGCTTAGGCGTCGATTCCTTTCTTAAAATCAACGGAAGTTTCAAATGACTTTTTTTTTGCAATTGCTTCTGTTGTGTTGCATCTGCATCTCCTGGCTGCATTCAAGTGATCAAAACTCGACTTACCAGAATGAACAAGCGCTCAGGGATGCAATTTCTGAGGGTTCCCAGTTTCTCCTTCAAAACCAAAATGAAGACGGTTCATGGGGTACAGCTCAACAAACCAAGGGATTAAATATTTATGCTCCTATTCCGGGAGCTCATCAAGCCTTTCGATTGGCAGTCACTGCCCTCTCCATCTCTGCTCTGCTTGATGTCCAAAAAGATAACTTGGCTTTCCAAGATACTATTACTAGGGGCAAAGAATATCTGCTTGAAAATCTGGGTAATCTTCGTCGGGCCACTCCTATGGCAATATATAATGTGTGGTCACACGCTTACGGTATTCAGGCACTGGTTAGATTGTATGAATCTTCTACTGATAAAGAAGAGATTAAAAAAATCAGGGGGTTAATAAGGCAACAAATTTCAATGCTTCAAAAATATGAGTCTATTGATGGCGGATGGGGGTACTATGACTTTAACGCCCAAACCAAGCAGCCTTCTGGATCCTCTATCTCCTTTGTCAACGCCACCGCATTGGTGGGATTGAAGGAAGCAGAAGAGATCGGTATTACAGTTCCCCCCAAAATGGTACAAAAGGCATTGGACGCAATCCGCAGGCAGCGCCTGCCTGATCACAGTTACCTCTATGGTGAATACTTAAAGAACAAACCTAGAAGAGGAATCAACCGACCGGCAGGAAGCCTGGGACGATCCCATGCCTGTAACTTAGCACTTCAGGTTTGGGGCGATAAAACTGTCACCGCAAAAGTTCATAAAATATGCCTAGACCGTCTCGTGAATAGAAACGGATGGTTAGACATGGCACGAAAAAGACCGATACCTCATGAATCCTGGTTCGCAGTTGCAGGATACTTCTTTTACTACGGCCATTTATACGCCTCCCTCTGTATTGAAAAGCTTCCTATTAATCAACAGGCTGATTATCAAAGCAAACTTTCACAAATCCTAATTCCACTGCAGGAAAAAGACGGTTCGTGGTGGGACTTCCCTTTTTATAACTACCACCAACAATACGGTACAGCGATGGCTTTAATTAGTCTTAAACGCTGCCTTCCTTAATATTCTTTGATAGAGAAATCTTTGAAATGAGGTTCGCCCAATTTAGTCTCTCGTTCCAGTGAGTACCAATAATTCCTTAATTCAGTACCGACCTCTTCTACCATCTTGCCAACCTGACTATCTTTCCCTTCCACTAACAACTCAACCTTGCCATTATTTAAATTCTGAACATATCCAGAAACAGCATATTTCTTTGAAATTTGTAAAACCTTCCATCGGAATCCAACTCCTTGAACTTTTCCAGAATAAATTACTTGTATACGGGACATTTGATTAAAAAGTTCTACAAGAAACTATTTGACCTCACCACAGGAGGGTGGAAATATGTGTACATCATTCCTTTTTACAACTAAACGCAAAAATTTTATGAGCCAATACGAATTTGAAAACAATCAAGATGGCGAATGGGATGATAGTGGTGATGTTGCATGGAATGAAGCAGATTGGCAAAAATTCTTACGCAATGCAGATAAAGAAGTATCCAAATTCATAAGTGCTTACAATAAGGTATCTGGCAAAGAAGACCGTATTGATGCAACGGCAGCAATTATGGGTTGGCATCGTGATGATTGGTCTTCCTTAGATGAAGAGTTAGACGAGGAAATGATTAAACAAATACGCCCGGTTGAAATGGAGGAACTCAGTAAAATGGAACCTTACACAATTCATAGGCACCCAATCTACATTTCAGCAACCGGACTATACGCATACCTTAGGACTGCTTGGGAACATTACATGAGAAATAATCGAGAAAAATCTTCTTCTCATTTGTCATGGAGTTATTGTGCAAGTCTCTCAGAGGGTGAAAGGCATTCTGTACTTGCTTCTAATTGCTTAGACTTAGGAGATTTCCTGCTCGCGGTTTGTCATTTAAAAAAAGCACATGCCGCATTAAATGAATCTCTTCGTTTGAACAGACTATTCACTCATCAATCAGATTCTGTTTTTGAAACTTATCAGTCGGAATCTAATATGAGACTGCATGATCTGCGCGAAATTTGGCTACGAGTGATGCATGATTGTAGGAAGTAATTCTTAAAGCATCCCTTTTAAAGAGCTCGTTTTTGAACGAGCTTTTTTATTTTAATACTTAATCCACTCCATTTATATAGTTAACTTTGGTATCATTTTAATATTCCAATAGCGGATAGTTCGATATTGCCAAGAATTTCAATGATGCAAAGTATAAGACCATGATAAATTTAAATAATTTAATACTTTGGATTGTTACCATTTCATTCCTCTCTAATTTGAATGCAAAGAAACCAAATATATTGTTTATTTTTGCCGATGATCAATGCTATGAAACAATTGGCGGTTTGGGGTTAACTGATATCGAGACTCCTCACCTTGACCGTTTGATGAATTCGGGGACTAGTTTCACGCGGGCGTACAACATGGGGTCATGGAGTGGAGCGGTTTGCTTAGCAAGCAGAGCGATGTTAAATACTGGACGATTTATCTGGCGTGCTCAAAAGGCATCAAATCAAGCCGAAACTGAACGGGCAGATGGAAGATTCTGGTCCGAAAACATGAAGAGTGCCGGGTACAAAACCTACATGACAGGGAAATGGCATGTCCAAGCAAGCGCCGAAAAATGCTTTGATATCACTAGAAATGTGCGAGGAGGCATGCCGAATCAAACTCCCGAGGGATACAACAGACCATTGCCTGGAAAACCAGACCAATGGAGTCCCTATGATCGGAAATTCGATGGTTTTTGGAAGGGTGGAAAGCACTGGAGTGAAATTGTGGCGGATGATGCGATTGACTACTTGTCAGAAGCTAAAAAGCATGCAAATAAAAATCCTTTCTTTGCCTATATTGCCTTTAACGCTCCCCATGATCCACGACAGGCACCCAAAGAATTCATTGATAAATATCCCCTCAACCGAATCAAGGTTCCCTCCAATTTTCTCCCCATGTATCCCTATAAAGATAAAATCGGGTGCCCTCATGGACTACGGGATGAAAAGCTCGCTCCCATGCCTAGAACCAAACATGCCATTCAAGTCAATCGGCAGGAATATTACGCAATCATTACCCACATGGATCTCCAAATTGGACGAATCCTAGATTCATTAGAAAAATCTGGCATGGCAGACAACACCTATATCTTTTACTCCGCAGATCACGGATTAGGAGTTGGGCATCATGGATTGCTGGGGAAACAAAATCTTTATGAGCACAGCACTCGTGTCCCATTTATTATTCAAGGACCTGCGATTCCAAAAGGAAAGCGAATTGAATCCCCGATATATTTACAAGATGTAATGGCAACCAGCTTGGCCCTAGCAGGAATTGAAAAGCCCAAACATGTGGAATTTAATGACATCTTACCTCTTGCCCTCGGGAAGACTAAAAAGTCTCCCTACAAAGAAATTTACGGTGCCTATTTGAATGTTCAACGCTCCATTACTAAAAATAACATCAAACTACTCGCTTATCCCAATGTACCCTTGCTTCGAGTTTATGATATTGCCAAAGACCCTGAGGAAAAGAAAGACCTTGCACCCACACAAAAAGGAAAGGCACTAATCAAAAAACTTTTTCCACAATTAGTGAAATTACAAAAGAAAATGGGGGATTCCCTTGATCTGCCTAAGTCATTTCCACTTATTGCATCCCAATAAGAGCTCGTTTTTGATAGAACTAATAATACAGCAACTTTTCACAATTTATAGATAGATCGGTTAGTTACTAGTGCGGGCGATTTTTTTACTTTTAGTAAATTTTTAAAGAATAATTAATTAGTTTTATTTAACTGTAGGCAAATAAGCCGCCTTTTATCGCGGGCAAAAAGGAAACCATCAGCGAAAGAAAAATGGGCTCTGGACTCAGAACCCAAAATTTGTTGACGAAACAAAATATCACAGCTTTTTGATGATGCATTTAAAATTACTAATTCACCGCTTTCCAATAAGACGACTATTTTATCGCGAACTCGGATCAAGTTTCCCGCACCTATTGGAGGTGCTTCCCACATAATTTCGCCGTCCTCTAACCGAATGCATCTGATCACCGGACTTCTTTCCTGCCTGCCATGGAATCCATAAATATATTCTCCTAACGCCACCGGAGTGGAATAGTGACAATCCATTATCCCTTTTTTATGCCATAACTTTTTGAATTGCGGTTTTTCATTTTTATTTTCTTCCTGATATTGCCAAAGCCCTGCACCCAGATCGTAACAGGATGAAAGAAACACCCGATTCCCTATAATTAAGGGCGATGTTGCATTTACTGAGGCATTTATTGGGGAACGAAATGGAGTAAAAAATTCCTCAGTGCCGGCATTAATATCCATCGCCAGGAAGCCTTTCCTCATAAAAGAAAGAGAAAATGATTTCCCGTTTACAAAGAAAGGGAGAGAGGAGGAATAATCATTTCCGTATGGTTTACTGGACCATAATGTTTTTCCACTTGTTAAAGAAAAAGCTACGACTCCAACTGTATTTCCACCAACATCAAAAATGACTCGATCGCCTACCACCAGAGGCGATGAGCATCTCCCAAAGAAACCTTTTGGTGATTGAAAGTCCTTCTTTAGATCACGTACCCAAATTGGTTTCCCCGTTGTAATATCTATCCCATAAATGATTCCCTGAGCACCATGCGTTACTATCAAGCCACTATTTATCGATGGTGTTGAACGTGGTCCATTCCCCATACCGAAACTATCTTGGTAGCCAGAAAAGTAACTGTGCTGCCAAATTTGTGCTCCGGTATCAATATTCAAACGATGTACGATTTCATTCTCCCCAACTCGGTCATGAAAGTAAACAGATCTCGCATGTATTATTGGAGTCGACCATCCTGAACCAACTGAAATTTTCCATTTCATTTCAAACTCTTTTCCTTCAGGGGGTAAAGAAATGGTATTGTTTTCGGATGAACCGTTATAGTTTGGACCCAGCCAATTACTCCAATTCTCTGCCATTAATTGGGGAATTGAAACCAATAAAAAAGAGCCCATTAATACAAAAATAAAAAACATAATAAGTGCAACCGGTCCGCTACATTAAAACTTTATTGAACATCATAAGTTTCAGCTTTCAGGGCATCTCCTAATCCAAGTTCTTTTGCGTATTGAAAAAGTAATAGCTCATTTGCTTTTCTTTCAATAAATCCAAGCTCTTTTCTTTGCATATTTAAAACGCTTAACGCTGCCCGATCGACAGAAAGAGGATTTTCACTCAGTAAAAGAGTTGATTCCCTACCTAAAAACTCGGCGTCAAATTGGCCTGCATTTGCAAATTGATAGTGACTGAGGTCCATTATCGAATAAAGTCGATTTTCCCAAAGTTCAGGAATTGCTAAAATTTCGGCGACAGTTGCTGGTGCTAAAGTTGGTTTATTTAAGAACCTTTGGTAATTTGAAATTGCACCCGTGGTCATGTTTGCCGATGCACCCTCGATCCCAAGGCTCAAATGATCCATTGCAACCGATAAATTAATCCAAAATACATCGTTGAGAAAAAGGATGCTGGGAAGATAGCTTTTCCTTTCTTCCGCTATACGCATTAATCTGTCTTGGGGATATTGAAGAAAAAATCTCGCCCGGTCATGAATTGTGGGTGGCATGGGGCTATCATGTAGCCAAATCGGGTTGAAGTAATTTTGATTACGCGAAGATACAACTTGGTACCCGTTATAAAGATTATCTATCTTGCGAGGTGAACTAAATCCCGCTCTTGCAAGAGATAATTCATCACGATCCACAAGAAATATCTGATCTTTTTGATACCCCCGTTTAGATAAAATATTCAATAATGCATCAACTAACAAAGAAGAAACTTGAAGTCCAGGGGCATGCTTTGTTTTAATTTTGATTGCAATATTGGAAATCGTAGAAGGTCTTAGACGGGGACCACCGCGACTCTCTGCTGCTGAAATTAATTTTCGTAATGAACTTAAATACTTTCCCTTCATGCTTTGTGCTCGAAATATATCCATTGATCTAGTATCAATGGAATCTACTTTAATACTATTGAAGGGGGGTGCAGGGAATTTCACCTCGCCTTCAACCACTACTCGCAGGCAGACGAAACTAATTAAAAAAAAAGAGACGCTTGCTTGACGTTTCACCATCCTTTGAAAAAAATAATTCATGCACTTTATTAAAACATGCTTAATGATGGTTGCCTCAGGGTCAATCTCACTGATCATTTTTAGTTGTACTGAAGAACCACAATCCAACGAACCTGAAACTCAGGTAGTAACTCCGCCTGTTAAGCCAGACTTATCGGATGCGATTCAGAAAAGAGTAGAAAACAAACCAGAAGAAGCAGTCCTACTACTGAGAAAACACAATGAAAACTTTCCCGACTCGCCCGCTATTTTAATCCAACTCAGCCGAGCACTCGCAGATAGTGGCCAATACCCATTAGCAGCATTTCGAATCGAACAAGCCATCTCCGCAGGTGCAGATAAAAATTTATTACTCGAATGTGCGGAAATTTATCAACTTGCCGGTGATTCAGATTCTGCACAAGAACGCTTAAAACAATACTTATCTGCATTCCCTGAAGATTTAAAAGCCTGGAATAAGTATGCTCAGACATTAATTACAAGCGGAAACGAAACCGAGGCATTAAACGCATTCGAAAAAGCAAGTTCAATAGCCTCTCCAACCGACTGCTTACTAGTTGCCAACCTGTATACCAAGAAAAAAATCTATGTAAAAGCAGAGTATTGGTTTCGTGAATCTATTCAAAGAGAAACTAAACCAAGTGTACTCCCTCTACTAGGATTACTTCGGGTAAAATTTCTAATTGGGGATGAAAGTGCAGCGGAAGCACTGATACTCGCAATTGAAAAATCTTATCCTAGTGAATTGAATAATGATGCTCGAAGTGAAGACTACAGTTCATTGATCATTAGAAGAAGGCTCGCTGAATTTGGTAAAAGAGAGGTCGTAGTTCAGAACTTGTCGATTAGCGAATTAGCCCAAGAACTTTTGAGTGAACCTAAAAAAGTAATACCCGCGGTCATTTCATCTGGACCGAAGCTATCCCCTCCCCTTTCTGATTCATCGTACATCGAAGAAAAAAATAATGAAGTGGAAGAAATTAGTGATGAAAACATTGGACCACAAACCACTTTAGCTGAAGCTTTTTCAATAGAGAACACACAGCTTATAAAACCGAGTCCACTTGAATTGGGTTGGAGTTCTTTTCTCTCCGGAAATTATTCTGAGGCGTTAATTCATGCGAGAGATTCAATAAAATTGAACAGTAAGGACTCAGAGGCATGGCGGTTAACCTCACAAGCACATTTTCAACTGGGAGAAATTCGCGAAGCAGAGATGACAATTCTTGAAGCAATTCGTCATAATCCAAATGATTTAAAAACTCGTATGGATTACCTTAATATCGCTCGAGAAACTCTCTCTTCAAACCGATATCTTGTAGAGTTGGAAAAAACTCATGAACGATTCCCGGATTCCGGTGAAATTCTGTGGCAATTAGCAAGGCGTTACCATATTGTAAATCGCATGCCTGTTACCGCGGGAATATTATATAGAAAATTACTCACTATTGTCCCAAAAGGAAGCCCCTTATATTATCAATCTGAAATGGAATTAATCAAAATACAAAATCTGTAATAGAATTTATTTGATTATGCCCATGTATGCAGAAAATTTTGTAGAAGAACTCAAAGATCGAGTCGATTTGTATGATTTGATCAGTCCCTATGTTCAGTTAAAAAAAAGCGGGGCAAAATGGGTT
>Ga0209223_10002960_pt1 | contig 16513 bp, 14 predicted proteins | sample COG_06_FD_184750 | JGI IMG/M metagenome (GOLD analysis project Ga0209223, IMG submission 184750) | Pelagic Microbial community sample from North Sea - COGITO 998_met_06 (SPAdes) (version 2) | ecosystem: Environmental > Aquatic > Marine > Neritic zone/Coastal water | place: Helgoland, sampling...
CGATAAAGTTTTTAGATAAAACTTTTAGCTATTCTAAAATATTATATAAATACCCTTACTATTAATTTAGTAGGGGTTTATTTTTTTCTAATCATTGTTTTATAATGGCTTTGCGTTCATCAGATACTTGTTTAGAAATAAGGATATTAGTTGCCTCAGCAATTCCGCGTATAAATGCCTCACTATTGGGTGAATTCAATGCCTTTCGTTTAAAAGTTCACTTTCTTAAAAATAAGTAAATCAAATGAACCTGAGTTATGAATATGGTTTTTCTTCATCCTTTTGAGAATTGGTAATGGGTAAATTTTTCTCGCATTCAAAATTAACAATCTTTAACAGCGCTTTTTTTTAAGCAACTGATGAACGGTGCTTAAGTATAGCATTGGTTTTTTATATTTGGCAGCTTAAGTGAATACTGCATGACCTGGTTTAAAACAGTCGGTTTAGAAGAAGGGATATTTATTGGTCTATTTGTTCTTTTTTACCTACTCTACATATTGCGATTAACAAAGATTGCGAAACGAATGAACACCACATTTCGTCCGCTTTTCTTTAAAATACTACTGAGAGGTTTGGCATTCTTACTGTTAATTGCGGCCCTACTCGGTCCGTCTTTCGGAGAGACAACAAAAGAAGTTAAATCTGAAGGCAAAGACATTTACATCGCTGTAGACCTTTCACAGTCCATGAATGCATTTGACGTGCAACCAACGCGCTTAGAAAAAGTGAAATTTGAATTGAAGAACATTGTCCAAGCATTTAGTTCAGATAGAATAGGCCTTATCATATTTTCATCTGAGGCATTTGTGCAATGTCCTTTGACCTATGACCAGACAGCTTTGAGTCTATTCATTAATACGTTAAATACAGGCTTGGTACCAAATGCAGGAACCGACTTTGGTTCAGCATTAAATATTGCACTGGAAAAATTAGAAGACCAGGATGGGGCACCTGTTTCTCAGCAGAAGTCTAAAGTGATGATCCTGATTAGTGATGGAGAAGATTTTGGCGAGGAAACGGACGAAGCATCAAAAAAAGCCGTTAAAGGAGGTATACAATTGTTTACCTTAGGAGTTGGTACTGAAAATGGTAGTAAGATAAGAGAACGAAATGGTTACAAGAAAGACAGACAAGGTCAAGAAGTCGTAACAAAGCTTAATAGCCAATCGTTAAGAAAATTGGCAGCAGCAACTGGTGGTAACTATTTTGAAATTAATGAAAGTCAAAATGACGTCAATCGTTTGATCAGAGCCATTAATGATGTTGAAGGTGAAGTAAGAGATTCTCGCCAAATTGATGCTTCAGCTAATAAGTATTATTATTTTCTTGCCGTTGCAATTTTATTACTTGTATTGGATTCATTCATTAGAAGAAAAACACTGAGAGTATGAAGTATTTGTTAACCTTGTATTTACTTATTTCAGGCATCACCGATCCGGTAACTAAGATCGCTAAGTCCAATAAATTAAAAAGGCAAGCGAAAGAAGCATTCGATAATAAAAATTACGAGAAAGCCGTAAATGATTATCTAATGCTCTTTGACTCGTTAAATTCTGATGACGAAGTGGCGAAAATGAACTTAGCCAATGCTGCCTACTTATTGTCCTATGGCGGTGATAACATCGGGCTTATGAAAGACATTAGTTCTGGAGAAAAGCAAGTACAAGACTCTGCAGCTTTAGGCGAAATAAGTGATAAGCTAACGTATTTTGACATTGCTGAATCTAACTATTCAGACCTCAAGGATGCACAAGAACCAATCCTTGCCTCTTCCGCTTACAATCAAATGGGAGTGATTTCTTACAAAATGAGTGAGCAATCACCAGATGAAAGAGAATCATTCATGCAGAGTTCCTTAAGCAATTTCAAAAATGCTTTAAGGAAAAACCCAGAAAATGAATCTGCTCGCTACAACTATGAGTTACTTAAAAAATTAAAGAAACAACAAGAAGAAGAACAAGAGAAAAAGGACGAAGAGAATAAGGACCAAGACAAAAAGGAAGACCAAGAAAAAAAGGACCAGGAAAAGCAAGATCAAGAAAACAAGGATAAGCAAGACCAAGAAAAGAAAGAAGACCAGGAAAAGGATCAAGAAAAGAAGGACGAAGAAAATCAAGATCAAGAAAACAAGGAGAACCAAGAGCCTAGTGAAGATGACAAACCACAGGAGGAAGATCCAATGCAAAAAATAAAGGACAAGCTAGAAGAAATGAATATCAGTCCTGAAAAAGCAGAAATGATCCTTGAGGCAATGAAGAACAATGAAAAACAGTATGTTCAGCAGAATAAGCGCAAAGCCACAAAGCGTAAAGATTCTGACAAGCCAGATTGGTAAAAGACCGAATGGGTATTCTAGAATACCCATCATTTTTTTTCACCCACACAAATTATAATTACATTTGCTAACAGTCGTTAGGTAAATCAAAAATTCTACATGAAAGAAGTTTATATAGTCTCAGCTGGAAGAACGCCAATTGGTAGTTTTGGAGGGAAATTAGCTGGTATCTCAGCCACAGCTTTAGGTTCAATTGCCATTAAAGGAGCAATACAAAAAGCAAAAATAGATGCTGGATTAGTTCAGGAAGTGCTAATGGGTAATGTGGTTTCTGCCGGTTTAGGTCAGGCGCCAGCTAGGCAAGCTGCTTTAGGAGCAGGTCTTAGTAATGAAGTACCATGTACCACTATTAACAAGGTCTGTGCGTCAGGAATGAAGTCTGTAATGTTTGCTGCTCAATCAATTATGCTTGGCTTACAAGATGTTGTTGTAGCTGGTGGAATGGAAAGCATGTCGAACATCCCCTACTACATCCCTAAAGCCAGGTACGGCTACAAATACGGTAATGGAGAATTGATTGATGGGCTTTTAAAAGATGGCCTGTGGGAAGTTTACAATGAATTTCCAATGGGGAATTGTGCTGATAATACGGCAAGAGAAATGGGCATCACTCGAGAGCAACAAGATGAGTTTGCAATTGATTCATATAAGAAAGTAGCAGCTTCAACTGCAGCAGGCAATTTTGAAGATGAAATTATCCCCGTTGAAATTCCACAAAGAAGAGGAGATGCGATTATTATGACTGAAGACGAAGAGTTTAACAATGTCTTTTTTGATAAAATCCCTAAGCTTAGACCTGTGTTCAGTAAAGAAGGCACCGTAACTGCCGCCAATGCTTCCACAATCAACGATGGTGCGTCAGCAATGGTTTTGATGAGCAAAGAAAAGGCAGAGCAGTTAGGAGTAACTCCAATTGCAAAAATTAGAGGGTTTGCTGATGCTGCCCAAGATCCAATTTGGTTTACGACTGCCCCGTCTAAAGCCATTCCAAAAGCGATGGCTATGGCTGGAGTGAGTAAATCAGACGTAGATTACTATGAAATCAATGAAGCATTTTCAGCCGTTGCCTTAGCTAACAATATTGAGATGGAACTGAATCCTGAACAAGTCAATGTTTTTGGTGGTGCGGTGGCGATGGGGCACCCATTAGGTGCTTCAGGCTGTAGAATCATGACAACCTTAACTTCTGTCCTCAATCAAAAAAATGGTGCCATTGGCGTTGCCGGCATTTGCAATGGCGGTGGTGGAGCTTCCGCTGTTGTTATTGAAAAGGTCTAATACCGAATAATTAATAATAAATCTCTTGGCCTTACGTATTTTTACGTAAGGCTTTTATTATGAAACAATATTTTGTCTCTCTCTTCTTGATTTTCATGTGTGCTTCCGAATTAGATGCACAGAAAAAAGTAGCAACCTTTTACGATTCATTGCACATGTTCAAAAAAGAAGTCTACTTCATTTTGAACAACGACAGTACCCAAATTGACGGCACCTATCTAAAATTCCATCGAAACGGTTTTGACGCAATTAAAGGTGAGTTTAAAGCGGGCAAGCCAGTGGGTGCCTTTGAAGAATTCTATGATACTGGAGAGCCACTGAGTAAAACCTTCTATGAGGCAGGTTTAAAAACAGGCCCATTTGAAATATGGTCAAAAGAAGGTAAAAATATTCAAAAAGGGACATACAATGCGGGGCAATTAGATGGAGTCATTGAAGTATATTTCACTTCAGGAAAAGTTAAATCTGAAACCACCTTCAAAGCAAACATGCCAGAAGGCCTTGTGAAGGAATATTATGCCAATGGAAATCTAAAAAGACAATTCTCTCATGTGAATGCCCGACAAAACGGACCCGTTTCTAGTTATTATGAAGAAGGTGGAATTGAGTCCAAATACAATTTTAAAGATGGCGTGATACAGGGTGATTTTGTTGTTTATCACAAAAACGGTAAAGAGCAAGGAAACTACGTGTACAAAAATGGGTATAAAAATGGGCCATTCAAGAATTTTAATGAAGAAGGGAAACTCATTTCTGAAGGAAGTTATAAAAATGGTCAAATGGATGGGAGTAATATAACTTACTATTCAAGCGGCCTAAAAAAAGACGAATACAATTTTAAATCCGGGGCCAAATCCGGTAGAAACACCAACTACTACCCAAATGGTAAGCCTGAGAAAGTAGAGAACTACACGAAGCTGACAAAAGATGTAGACATCCAGGAATTCTATGAAGATGGCACAATTAAATCCAAGAAAGCCTATGTCAATAGTAATCCAGTTGGAACATGGACAGTATATGCCAATAATGGCAAAAAACTGAGCGAAACGCCTTACGAAAATGGAAGGAGAAACGGTTTGATCAAAAGGTATTCGAAAGAAGGCAAATTATTGAAGACAGAGCCTTTTGTCAAAGGTGTTCTAACAGGGAAAGTAAAAAATTACTATGCTAACGGGAAGTTGTCAAGCGAAACCAATTTCAAGTATGCCATGAAAAACGGCCTTCATTTTGGATACTATGAGAATAAAAAGATGCGCGAGCAAGGGAGTTTTAGGAATGATAAGAAAGATGGTAAATGGATTTACTATGACAATGCTGGTAAGGAAACCAAAACTGAAACCTATAGCTCTGGAAGATTAATTAGTTCTAGTGAGAATTAAGAGAATATTAATTTAGCAACTACAATAATCCCTATTTTTGCCCTATGTCCCAGTCAATAAAAGAAACCAATTTTTCGTTCAAAAATCAGACTGATTTTTATAGAGGTAAAGTGCGAGACATTTATTTTTTCAATGAATCATTGGTCATGGTGGCTTCTGATCGCATTTCTGCTTTTGATGTGATTCTACCACGTGCAATTCCATATAAAGGCCAAGTACTTAATCAAATTGCTGCTAAAGCACTAAAGGCTACAACGGATATTGTCCCCAATTGGATTGAAGCATCACCTGACCCTAATGTCAGTGTAGGATTTAATTGTGAAACTTACAAAGTAGAAATGGTCATTCGAGGGTATTTGGCAGGCCATGCCTGGAGAGAATACCGCGATGGGAAACGCGAAATTTGTGGTGTCCAGATGCCTGATGGCTTGATTGAAAATGACAAACTCCCCTCTCCTATCATCACTCCGACAACTAAGGCCAGCGAAGGGCATGACGAAGATATTTCAAGAGAAGAAATCCTAAAACAGGGATTAGTACTGGAAGCTGAATATGTTCAGCTGGAAAAGTACACACGTGGTCTTTTTCAGAGAGGAACTGAAATTGCAGCGACACGAGGACTTATCTTGGTAGACACCAAATATGAATTTGGTAAGAAAGATGGCGTGATTTATTTAATTGATGAAGCACATACTCCAGATTCATCACGTTTTTTCTATGCTGATGGCTATGCCGAAAGGCAAAATAAAGGAGAAAAACAAAAACAGCTTTCCAAAGAATTCGTTAGGCAATGGTTAATCGAAAATGGTTTCCAAGGTTTAGAAAATCAAGAAATTCCTGAAATGTCTGATGAGGTTGTAAAATCCATATCTGACAGGTATATTGAGCTTTTTGAGCAAGTTGCAGGAGAAAAATTCAAAAAAGACGATAGTGTTGACATCACTGAACGTATAAAAAGAAACATAGAAAATTACATTGACTAAATATACTCAAGATGAAATTTACGGTAGATAAACAAGAACAGTACACAATTTTAAAGCTCGAAGAAGACAAGCTTGATTCGACACTTTCACCAGATTTAAAGTCGGAATTTGTTAACCTTAATACACAGGGAACCAAAAACCTTATTGTTAACTTATCCAACACAAGGTATTCAGATTCATCAGGCTTAAGTGCTTTACTTACAGGCAATAGAACTTTTAGCGAAGCGGGTGGAGAGTTTGTACTTACTGGATTGCAGCCAATGGTTGAGAAGTTAATTGCGATCTCACAACTAGACAAAGTGCTTAATATCCTTCCAACGGATCATGAAGGAATTGAGAATATTATGATGAGCGAGTTAGAGAAGCAAATGGGAAAACAAGACGATTCGGCTGAATAAGCCCTCTTTTGAGTATAAGAGTCAAAATATTAGGATCAAATTCTGCTGCTCCGGCCCATCGCAGGCACCATACTTCACAGTTGGTGAATGTAGAGGGCCACTACTATCTTATTGACTGTGGTGAAGCCACTCAACTTCAAATGGCACGATTTAAAATTCGACCTCAAAAGATCAATCACATCTTTATTAGTCACTTGCATGGTGACCATTACCTAGGTCTCATTGGATTATTGTCTACTATGCATTTGCAAGGAAGACAAGCAAGTTTGAATCTATTTGGGCCTAAAGGGCTTTCAGATATAATAACGTTACAGCTAAAGCATTCTGAAACTGTCTTTAATTATGACCTCAATTTTTTCGCTATTGATACCACCGTCAATAAAGTCATTCATGAAGACGATTTCATTACGGTTTCTACGATTCCTTTAAACCATAGAATCCCTTGCAGCGGATTTTTGCTAGAGGAAAAAGCTAAAAAGCGCAGGATTAATAAAGCCAAAATACCGGCGGATTTTTCGGTAAGGAATATCGTGAGACTCAAGCATGGTGAGGACATATTAGATGAAAAAGGAGCACTTATACACGCCAATAGTGATTTGACTTTTCCACCAAAAAAGGCCTTCAAATATGCTTATTGTTCAGATACAAAGTATGATGAATCGATCCTTCCCATAATAAATAATGCTGATTTATTATATCATGAATCAACTTTTACCGAAGAGCATTCGGAAAGGGCAAGCAACACTTTTCATTCCACTGCGAAGCAAGCAGCAACAATTGCCCTTAAAGCAAATGTTGGGCGATTACTCCTAGGGCATTTCTCAGTCCGTTATAAAGACTTGACACCTATATTAGAAGAAGCACAAACCGTATTTGATAATTCTGAATTGGCGATTGAAGGAGAAGAATTCATCTTGACTGACCAATAGATCTGCACGATGTCAGACTCCATTCTTAAAAACAAAAAAAACAACCTCTACCTTATTTTAGCAGGCATCTTTATCACAAATGCACTCATTGCAGAGTTAGTAGGCGGTAAGATTTTTTCTCTTGAAAAAACATTGGGGTTTGATCCGATTGACATCCCACTCATGGGTGATTTTGTTCTTCAATTTAACCTTACGGCTGGTGTTTTGCTTTGGCCAGCAGTGTTTATCACCACAGACATTATCAATGAATATTTTGGCAAACAAGGGGTAAAAAAAATCACTTACATCACTGTTGGGTTAATTACATATGCCTTCGTAATTATTTACCTCGTTATACATTTAGCACCTGCTGATTTTTGGCTTAATGTTTATGATACTGGTCCTGAAGGAACTCCTTTCAATATTAATGAAGCATTTGAAAAAGTCTTTTCTCAGGGCCTTAATATTATCGTAGCTTCCTTAATTGCCTTTTTAATCAGTCAATTTGTTGATGTGTTTGTATTTCATAGGCTACGAAGAATCACAGGCAAAAATAGGATTTGGTTGAGGGCTACAGGATCCACATTAGTATCACAACTCATCGATAGTTTTATCGTGCTCATCATTGCCTTTTACATCCTTGGCCCTTGGTCTATGAAACAAGTGTTAGCAGTAGGTGTCACCAATTACATTTACAAATTCGTTGTAGCCCTTGGATTAACCCCCCTCTTGTACCTTGCGCATAACCTCATCGATAGGTACTTAGGAAAAGAGACTGCAGAAAAACTGGCCGAACAAGCCAGTTTAGAAAGTGGTGACAAACTTTTTTAACGAAAAAAATTATCAATAATCACAGCTGTGGCAATTGATACATTTAATGATTCTGCACCTCCACGCCTCGGTATATTTAGTGGATGAGTTATTAATCTATTCATTTCTCTCCCAATTCCGCGTGATTCATTGCCCATCACTAACACTCCTTTAGGACTTAGCTCTTGGTTATAAATGTTTTCTCCCTCTAATAAGGCACCGTAAATGGGGAGATCTGTTTTTTGCAGAAAATCAAAAAGGTTAGTATAACATGCTTCAACTCTTGTAAATGAGCCCATAGTTGCATTAATAACCTTTGGATTGTAGAAATCTGCAGACTCTGAAGAACAAAGGATTTTATCAATCCCGTACCAGTCAGCAATCCGAATTATAGTACCAAGGTTGCCAGGATCACGAACATCATCTAATGCCAATACTAATCCACTACCCAATTCAATTTGTGCATTGGGCTTTGCTGTTGCGACAGCCAATACCGAGTCATTCGTTTTGAAAGTACCGATTTGCTCTAGCTCTTTTTGGTTTACTTCGATCAGCTCTATTCCTGCTAATGAAAAGGGAGTAAACAACTTATAATCAAAGCTTTTCGTGTAAACAACAATCTGAGTATGATAGTCAGATTTGAGCAATTCTATAACTCCTTTTGTCCCTTCTACAATAAATGAATTTTCCTGTTTCCTATATTTTTTTAATTGGAGAGATTTGATGTACCTTGAAATTCGTTTAGAAAGCATATCAGACAGGATTTGTAAGCGTGAAAGCCAGTTTACTACTACTCATTTTATTTTTAATTGCCCTAGGTGGATGTATTACTACCCGTAGCTTGAAAGATGGTGAAAAACTACTTTACAAGCAAAATATTAAGGGTAGAGAAGCATCCAAAAAGTTTGCAATGCAAAACAGCATCACATTAAAACCTAATGTGAGGACTCCTGTTCTTGGGCCAATTGGTGCCTACCTCTATGAACAAGGATTTGAAAGCCTCGACACAGCAATCCTTAATAAGAGAATCAGGTCATTTGAACTTCGAATTGATGAAAAAATTCTTCAAGCGACTTTAGATGGTAAAAAGACAGCAGGTTTAGAAAAGGGGAAAGAAAGAAGAATTACTCGGCTGAATAAAAAAATGATCGATGGTAATTTTTTAATGAAGACAGGTACGCCACTGGCTATTTACGATTCTCTGAAAATTGAGGCTTCCAGACAAAACATAAAAGATTATTTGAATAGTAAAGGGTTCTTTGAGGCGCAGGTAAGGGTTGAATACAAAGAGAAAAACAAAAAAGTTTTTCAAAATTTCATAATCATTGAAGGCCAGAGAAGCTTTATTGAGCGTTTAGATTATAAGACTGAGGATTCGGAAATCTCAACCCTGTTGGAATCCAACGAAGCGGTGTCTTTCCTCCAAGAAGGCGAGTTTTACGATAGAGAAAACATCGATTTAGAACGCAAAAGAATCAATGATTTATTGAGAAACAATGGCTATTTCGATTTCAGTGAACGATTTGTATCATTCGAAGTATTTTTTAACGAGGGCGATCCAGCATGGTCCATATCAACCGTAATTAACAAACCAATTTCTACTGAAAATCATAAAGCCTATGAAATTGATTCAGTTATATTTTTCAGTACTGGACTAGATTTATTCGAAAACGAAAGTGAAAGGGAAGGCATTCATTATTCCTTAGGAACATCAAAGTATTCAACTAAAATATTGGATACCCGACTACTTATTAGACCAAATGAATCTTATAATTACGAAAAATTGGTCCTGACACAGCGGCAACTATTAAGTATGGACATGTTCCGTTTTGTGAATATTAATTTTGATTCAACTACTGTTAAGAATAAGTTCTTGGCAAAAATTCAAACAGGTCCATTACAAAAATTTCAACTCACACATGAAGTTGGACTTAATGTAAGTGAAGGTTTCCCTGGTCCTTTTTACAATCTTTCTTTGAAAAACAGAAATACTTTTAAAGGCCTTGAGATATTTCAGCTTAATGGGTTTATTGGAATGGAAGGTGTTGCCTCTGTAACTGATCAATCCGGAATTTATAAAAGCTTTAAATATGGAATAAATGGTTCACTTACATTTCCTTGGTTTTTAACTTCCTTTAACTCTAGAAACTTAAATTTAAAAACTTTTAATCCTAGGTCGGCCATATCGATGGGTTTTGCTTATACCGACAGACCGGAATATATTAGAAGTAATGTTAATGCTACAATCTCTTACAATTGGCAAAACATTGATGGGTCAAGAAACTATTCTTTTAAATTGGCTGATGTCAATCTTATTGACACGGTAAAAATTGATCCTGAATTTAAAAAGCAACTTGATTTATTAGAAAGTCAAGGGAATACCCTCTTCCTAGCCTTTAATCCTTCCTTTGTAAGCAGTAGCTCCTTTAATGCAACCTATAACTTCGATTATGCCAATTTGGTGAAACCCTCTTCTTATTTGAGATGGTTTGCGGAATCAGGTGGTACTTTATATGACGTATTCGGAACAGCACTTCTAAAAAACAATAATTATGAATTTTATCAGTATGTTAAGTTACAGGCAGACTATAGGCGTTATTGGCCACTTAGAAATAAAAGCTCGGTTGTCTTAAGGATGAATGCTGGACTTGCTGAACCTTATGGTGACAATAAAACTATGCCTTATGAGAAGTTTTTCTTTACTGGAGGTAGTAACAGTAATCGGGCTTGGAGCCCACGTAGACTAGGACCTGGTTCAGCTTACCCTTACCTCATAGATAGTGAAGGTAACAATGTGCTTGATGAAAACGGGGATTTTGTCCCTAACAGAAAAAATTATCAATTTGAACAACCTGGTGAAGTATTAATAGAAATGAACCTTGAATATCGGACTAAAGTTGTCGGTTTTTTAGACTGGGCTTTCTTTGCGGATGTAGGTAATATTTGGAGAGCACAAGCTACTTTTGAACCGGAGCCAGGGGAAACAGTCGGTATCTCACCAGGTAGTAGTTTTGCCCTGAATAGATTTTATAAAGAACTGGCTATAGGCCTTGGTACAGGCGTAAGGTTGGACTTTTCCTTCTTAGTATTTAGACTTGATATAGGCCATAAGGTCAGGGATCCTAGGTATGACATAGGTGACAGGTGGTTAAAACCTTTTGGCAGGTCTGGTCAAACCATTTGGAACATCGCAGTGGGTTATCCTTTTTAGTAAGAGAAAAGATCATTTAAGACTTTCTCCACTTTTTCTGCATTGGGCAGCATTTCTTTTTCCAATTCCACATTTAGTGCAATGGCAGGTAAATCTGCCGCACCCAACGTCATCACCGGAGCATCTAGTTCTTGAAAACATGTCGTTGAAATCCGTCCAGCTAGAGATTCTGCAAAAGAATTCATCAATGGCTCTTCAGTCAGAACCAATGCTTTATTATGCCTCTTCACTGCCGAGACCACTCCTTCAAAGTCCAATGGATTTAGGGTTCTCAAGTCTAGTATTTCTACTTGTCCTTTAAAATTCTTACTGGCAGTTTTCGCCCAATAAACACCCATTCCGTAAGTGATTACCACACAACTCTCACCATTTTCAATACAATCTTTTGCTGCTTCTTGTATTACATTCGCTTTACCCAATGGAATGATATATTCCGCGTCTGGTTCAAACGTTTTCGCTCCATCTGTCCCAGGTACTTTAGACCAATACAAACCTTTATGCTCCAGCATTATGACCGGATTCGGATCATAAAAGGCAGCTTTCATTAACCCTTTCATATCCGCTGCATTAGACGGGTAAACGACCTTTATACCTCTAATATTAAGCAATGTAGACTCAATGCTACCAGAGTGGTAAGGGCCTCCTCCCCCATATGCCCCAATTGGCACACGAATCAGGGATTGAACTGGGAACTTCCCGTTGGTGAGGTAGCAACTTTTGGAAAGTTCTTCTACTAATTGATTTAAGCCTGGCCATATATAATCAGCAAATTGAATTTCAACGATAGCTTTTGCACCTACCGCTGACATTCCAGCCGTAGAACCAACTATATATGCCTCTTGGATCGGTGTATTGAACACTCGTTTATCGCCATACTTTTGAGCCAATGTAGCAGCCTCTCTGAATACACCTCCCAAAGTCCCTCCGACATCCTGTCCATAAAAAAGTGCCTCTTTATTATTTCTAAGTATATCATCAACAGCATGAAGGCCTGCGTCCACCATTACTACCTTTTCGGCGCCTCTAGGCTTTCTTTCTCCTTTTTCAATTATTACTGGCGTTGGCGCAAATTCATGATCACAGACTGTTCCAGGATCTGGATCTTCAGAATGTAATGCGCGCTCATACTCTGCTTGAACAAAAGCCCGCGCCTCATCTTCTATTTTCACCAATTGTAATTCCTTGGCACCCCTGCTCTTTAACTCTTTTCGAAGTTTTGGAATTGGGTCATTTTTTTGATGTTCGTTTAAATCAAAATCCGTTCGGTACCATTCTTTACGTACGCCAGAAGTATGGTGCCCTAATAAAGCACAACTCGCGTGGACTAATATCGGAGCCCTGTTTTCTCTTGCATAAGCAAATGCCTCCGTAAGGCCATTAAACGAAGCGACAAAATCACTTCCATCTACCCTCCTACGCTCCATGCCCTTAAATCCAGCTGCATATTCATAGGCATCCATTGCCCGCATTTCTTTTCCCGTAGCAGATATTCCCCAATCGTTGTCTTGAACCAGATAAACGATCGGAAGTTGATGAAGCACTGCCATTTGAAAGGCCTCGGCTACTTCTCCTTCGGTAACTGAACCATCTCCAAAAGAACAAAGCACAACTGGTTTACTAGTCCCTTTTAAAATTTTTTGACTCTCTAAATACTGTATACCATGTGCCATTCCCGTAGCAGGAATTGCTTGCATTCCGGTAGCGGAACTTTGATGTGGAATAATTGGGAACCCTTCTCTCTTTAATGAAGGATGGCCATAATAGATCCTACCTCCAGAAAATGGATCATTCTTTTTGGCCAATAATTGCATCATGAGCTCATGTGGCTTCATCCCAATCGCTAGCAAGATAGACTCATCTCGATAATATGGCGTTGCAAAGTCAAATGACTCAAGCATCATTCCCGCAGCTATCTGAATCGCTTCATGCCCGCGAGAAGTACTGTGCACATATTTACTACAAATGGCCTTATTCTCTTCATAAGTATTTGCCATGTTCAAAGCAGTATGCATCAATTTATACGCCTCTTTTAGAGTCGTAATTGAAATGGGTGCTATACTTTGCTTTTTGGAAATAGAGCTCTGAGTTGTTGTTGCCATATAAAGATTAAATATTCTCCTGGGTATTCATGAATTAGCACTTGATAACTTAAAAAACCTAACGATCGATAGGAAATCTAATGTAGAAACGAAAAAAGTATTAAACGGTTTATGGTATTTTTACAGTCCTATGGATAAGTTGTCAATCTCAAATATTTTCAGGAACATTCAAGACCATATTTGCCAGGCTATTGTGAAGGCAGATGGCCTTGGGGATTTTATTGAGGACCGTTGGGAAAGGCCTGGAGGCGGTGGCGGAAGAACTCGTGTAATGCGACATGGCAACGTGATAGAAAAGGGTGGTGTAAACTATTCCGAAGTTTATGGCAAAACACCAGAGAAAATATTGAATGAGTTTGGCATAGATGCCAAGGAGTTTTTTGCAACTGGGGTATCAATCGTTTTACACCCAGAAAACCCGATGGTGCCTATCATTCATATGAACATCCGTTATTTCGAATTATCCAATGGTAAGTATTGGTTTGGTGGCGGCATTGATCTTACCCCACATTATATAGATAAAGTTGACGCAGAGTTTTTTCATAGAAAGCTTAAAGCAGTATGTGATAAACACGATGCTAATTATTATAAAGAATTTAAACATTGGGCTGACGACTACTTTTACATTAAGCACAGAAAAGAAACGAGGGGAATTGGAGGTGTATTTTTTGACCATTTAACTGAGGATACTGATTTTACCAAAGCGGAAAGGTTAGAATTCGTCAAAGATATTGGGCTCTCTTTTGCTCCAATTTACATACACCTGATGAACAAGAATGCCAAATTACCTTATGGGCAACGTCAAAAAGAATGGCAGATGCTCAGGCGAGGAAGGTATGTTGAATTTAACCTTGTGCATGACCGGGGAACAAAATTTGGCTTAGAAACTGATGGTCGTGTGGAGTCTATTCTTATGAGTCTTCCTGCAACTGCTGGTTGGGAATATGATTATCAACCATTAAAAGGTTCGGCCGAAGCCCAAACAATTTCTGCACTCAAAAAAGGAATCAATTGGGCATAATAGAAACATTAGAAAAATGGGACAAAGCGTTATTTCTCTTCCTTAACGGGAAGCACAATGCGCTTTTTGATTTTCTGATGCCATGGATAAGCAATAAGTATGTTTGGATCCCACTTTATGCACTTCTACTTTATTGGTTGATTAAAACCAATAAAACCAAAACAGTCTACATGCTCATTTCACTTGGGCTTCTAATTTTTATAAGTGATCAATTGGCATCGGGATTCCTCAAACCAACAATGGAGCGCCTAAGACCTTGCTATGATCCAGAAATAAAAGACCAGGTTCATTTACTTAAATACTGTGGAGGCAAGTATGGGTTTGCTTCATCACATGCTTCAAATTCCTTTGCTATTGCATTTTTCTGTTGGCTAATGCTCAGAAAACATTTAAAATACATTTGGTTACTACTTCCATGGGCGGCCGTCATTGCATATAGTAGAATTTATTTGGGAGTACATTACCCCGGAGATGTGATAATGGGTGCAATAATTGGATTAGGAGCTGCATTTATAGTCAAGTTTATTTTTGATAAAATGCCCGAGATTCGACGCAAGGCTTAAATTAAGGTTATGGCAAAAAAAGATTCGGCAATTGTTTTTGAGTATTTCAAAAGAGTGTTTGATGATTATCAAGTATTGGTAATGATTAACCCTATTGACTTTAAAGGCACTGAATTGATCATTCATCCTGATGGCAAAATAGAAAAAACTGACATGGAATATGACGAAGAAATTTATGGCGACTTGGAAGTCGATGAATTTAAACCCAGCAGTCCATTAGAGTTTCAGCTCTACCTCAAGGGCTTAAAAGAATAGTTGACTAATATCCCATAAATTCCTTTTAACAGTATTTGCTTTCAAATATTCTTCCGTACCTTTGTGCTCGGCAGAGGGATGCGACCAGCTCCTGCTGAACTCCCCCAGGCTGGGAACAGAGCAAGGGTAAGTAGTCGTAGCGGTGCGACATCCTGATGCCTTTTTTTATTCCCTCCCTCTTCTTTTTTTCATCAAATATCAGATTGCCCAAATCATTATTATGCCTACTTTTCGATTGTGAAAATCGATCAGATAGCTTTCTACCATGCGCAGCTTAAACTCAAGCAGCCCTTTAGCACTTCATTAAGCACAAGAACGCATGCTAATAATGTCTTTATTAGTATTAGGACAAAAGAAGGTATTATTGGCTGGGGAGAATGCTCTCCCAATTTGCACATAAACGGAGAAACAGTGGCTACTTGTTTTGCTGTTGGAAAGCTCCTTGGTCAACAACTCATTGGCACTGATCCTAGAAATGTAAATGCCACCAGTCAATTGATGGACAGCTTGATTTATGGCAATTCAAGTATCAAGTCAGCCATTGATTTGGCAGTGCATGACATTGCTGCTAAAGCCAATAATCAGCCACTTTATCAATTCTTAGGCGGTAGCATCAAGAAAAATATCTACACCGATTATACGGTAAGCTTGATGTCGGTTAAAAAGATGGTAGAAGATGCCTTGATCGTAACAGCCAAAGGATTTCCAATCATGAAGGTCAAACTAGGAGATGATGGCAAAGAAGACATTAAGAGGATAAAGGCCATTAGAGAAGCAGTTGGGAATGAAATAACAATTCGCATCGATGCCAACCAAGGCTGGGGTGTGCAAGAAGCGATTGACACCTTAAAAGGCCTAGCGCCCTATAACATTGAATACTGTGAAGAGCCTATAGCCCGTCATTCTTTTTTGCAATTAAAGCAAGTCAGAGAAGCCAGCCCAGTATTAATCATGGCCGATGAATCTATTTCAGATCACCATGATGCGAAAAACTTAATTGAACTCGAAGCATGTGACTATTTTAACATCAAACTAGGCAAGTCTTCAGGGTTAATCAATGCCCAAAAAATTATTAAACATGCCGAAGCGGCCAATATAAAATTACAGATTGGCGGTTTTCTCGAATCAAAGTTGCTATGTACAGCCAATTGTCATTTGGCACATACCTCTGACAATGTGACTTTCTTTGATTTTGACAGCCCGCTCTTCATCGAGCATGATCCTCTGATCGGGGGCATGCAATACCATAAAGATTGGGAAATTACTTTGCCAG
>Ga0209223_10002963_pt1 | contig 16506 bp, 9 predicted proteins | sample COG_06_FD_184750 | JGI IMG/M metagenome (GOLD analysis project Ga0209223, IMG submission 184750) | Pelagic Microbial community sample from North Sea - COGITO 998_met_06 (SPAdes) (version 2) | ecosystem: Environmental > Aquatic > Marine > Neritic zone/Coastal water | place: Helgoland, sampling...
TATATAACCAAGAGAAGTTATTTTTTGATGTACCATTTCACCATCATAGTAACTACAATTTGAACCTGTTCCCAATATAGAAACTATAGCTTTTTCACCAGGACTACAACAAGAATAAATAGCTGCATACGTATCTTCTTTAATTTGAATATTAGCATTTTGAAAAATAGGCTTTAACACTTTTTTAATCAAGTCTTCAGGTGGCTTAGTACCACATCCAGCTCCGTAAAAAAATAATTCAGTAACTATTTTTCTAGATTGATAAATCTCATAATTATTAATGACTCTTTCCTCTAAAATATGTTCGGAAAGAACTTGAGGGTTAAGTCCAAGTGTTTGGGTTTCAAATAATTTATTACCACTATTGTCGATTGCTATCCAATCTGTTTTCGTAGAACCGCTATCAACTATAAGTTTCATCAATTAAATTTATAAGGAATTTACACGAAAAGCTAAATCAATAAGCTTATTAGAATAGCCTGCTTCATTATCATACCATGAAATAATCTTAAAAAAAGTGTCGTTTAACTGAATTCCTGCATTTGCATCAACAATAGATGTTCTTGCATCTCCAATAAAATCTTGAGAAACAACTAAATCTTCAGTAAAGCCTAGTATACCATTTAACTCATTTTCTGAAGCATATTTTAGTTCATTCATTACATCAATATAACTTGTCTTGGAGTTTAATTTAACTGTTAAATCTACAACTGAAACATTAGCTGTTGGAACCCTAAATGCCATTCCTGTGATTTTACCCTCTAAACTTGGAATTACTTTTGTAACTGCTTTAGCAGCACCAGTAGATGCTGGCATAATATTAAGTAAAGCACTTCTTCCTCCTCTGTAATCTTTCTTTGAAGGTCCATCTACAGTGAACTGAGTAGCAGTGGTTGCATGTACAGTAGTCATAAGTGCTTCTGCTATTCCAAACTTATCATTTAATACTTTTGCAAGTGGAGCCAAGCAATTTGTGGTACATGAAGCATTAGAAACAATTTTTTGATCTTTTTTTAACTCATTATCGTTGACACCCATAACAAACATTGGAGCATCAGGTGATGGAGCAGAAATTACAACTTTTTTAGCACCACCATCAATGTGAGATTGAGCTTTATCTAAAGAAGTGAATATTCCTGTACATTCTAATGCAACATCAACATTAATCGAATCCCATCCAATTTCCTTGGGATCTCTTTCCGCGGTAATTCGTATTTCATTTCCATCTACAGTCAATTGACCATTTTTTGTTTCAATGTTTGAATTACAAGTTCCATGTACAGAATCATATTTCAATAAATAAGCTAAATGTTCAACATCAAGTAAATCATTGATCCCTACCACTTGAATATCTTCTCTATTCAAAGATGCACGAAACACCATACGACCTATTCTTCCAAATCCGTTAATTCCAATTTTAATTTTTGACATTTTTTTTATTTTAAATTAGCGATCAAACTTAAAAAAATTTATTGACTAAGGAGATTTTAAATTTTGTTTTTAATTATAAATAGGTATTTATAAAAAATAAGATTATTACAATAATTAAGTATTCATGATTTCTGAAACTCTTAAAAGTTCAGAATCAATTTTAGATTTTCCTTTAATTGCTGATTGTAGCGGAGTTAAAGTAATTTTACCTTCTTTTACTCCTACCATCTTTGAAAAGTCTCCATTAATTAAGGATTCAACAGCTTTAACTCCCATTCTAGTACCTAAAACACGATCAAAACATGAGGGAGATCCTCCTCTTTGCATGTGACCTAATACAGAAACCTTAATTTCATAATCGGGGAATTTTTTTTCTACACTTTTAGCTAATTCAAAAACATTACTTCCAGTTTTATCACCCTCAGCTACTACTACTATGCTTGATGTTTTACCGGCTTTTTTGCTTTTCTTAAGTGAAACTACCAATTGGTCAATCCCAATATTCTGTTCTGGAATTAAAATTTCCTGTGCACCAATTGCAATTCCCGAATTTAATGCAATATGTCCTGCATCACGACCCATAACCTCTACAAAGAAAAGTCTATCATGAGAAATTGCAGTATCTCTAATTTTATCAATTGCTTCCATCACAGTATTTAAAGCTGTATCGTAACCTAAGGTGTGAGTAGTTCCATAAAGATCATTGTCAATAGTTCCTGGAATACCAACAACTGGAAAATTAAATTCATTTTGAAAAATCATACCACCTGTAAAAGAGCCGTCACCACCAATAATTACAAGTGCATCAATTTTATTTTTTTTTAAATTCTCATAGGCCATAACTCTTCCCTCCTTTAATCTAAATTCTTTAGATCTAGCAGAATATAACATTGTTCCGCCTCTGTTTATTATTCCCCTAACACTCCTTGTATTTAATATCTTTAGTTCATTATTAATTAAGCCCTGAAAACCTCTGGAAACTCCAACACATTCAATCTTACTATAAGCACAAGTTCTAACCACTGCTCTAAGAGCAGTATTCATACCAGGTGAATCTCCTCCAGATGTTAAAACTGCTATTTTTTTTATTTTCATATAATTAATTAATTTACAAAATTACAAACTAATTATTAAAATGATTAAATTTAATTTATGATTCAAAACAAAAAGAAATCATTAATTTCTATTTTCCTTTCTGGAATAGCCAAAATATTATCTTTTAAAGGATATCAGAACAGACGAAAAAATAATTACTTTAAAAAATAAAAAGATAATTTACAATAAATTTATTTGGATTTTTTTTGAGAATCTTTATCCTTATTTTTTTTTAACAACTCTTTAATAGAATCAAAATCTAGTTCATATGAAATTCCCATTCCTTGTGTGTAGCCAATATCATTAGCAAAATATTGATATTGATTTTCTTTATTAAAAAATCTAGCTTTAAAATTTCCTTCATCATTTAAAAGAAACTCGATTTGTACATCTCCTATGATTACATTGTTTTCAAAACCACCTACAGGAACACCAACCCTTCCATTAATTAAAATCTTTTCGCTAATCTCAGTTTTTAAAGATAAACCAAGTCTGTCTCTATTAAGTAATGAGGAGGCGGCATTTTTGTCTCCTTTCAAATAATTGATTCCGACATTCATTTTATCTTCAGAATTTGTAAAAATATCATCAATAATTCCTGAAGCTTTTTGGAACAAATTATTCGAAATAGCTTGAGAAGAAAGAGATGAAACTGTTATTTCATCTATAAACGTACCTTGATATAATAAAGAAATAGCTTGTTTTTGTTTTTTTTCTTTATCAACCAAATAATAATCAATCTCAGACTTAATAGGTCCACTGGTATTTGGAAAATTAATATTGAAATCAGGTGTATTCAATTCAATCAAATTTCCTGTTAGACTAACATCAACATTTGCCGGTATTTTTCTGTTAAAACTTGTGTTTTGAATTAATATTGCTGGGTTAGCCCCACCAGGTATTTGATAATTTGCATTTATATTTATATCGGCTAAAAATGGGTTTCCATTCCAAACAATTGAGGAACCTTTGTTTAAAATAAATTCTCTATCGACTATTCCCAAGGTTTTATAAAAATAGGAACCAGAATCTACTATATAATCTCCAAAAATATTAAAATTTCCTAGTGTATTAATTTTTAAATTTAAGTTTCCATTTCCTTTAGAAACTAGCCTAGAGTTAGATTCAGGATCTAAAATCACTTCAATATTAGCATCAGGATTAAATTGTAAATCTAAATTGACTTTAAGTCCATTACTGTTAAAATTTAAATCAGTAATATCTTCATTATTATTTTGAAAATTTAAATACGATAAATCTCCAATGTTTTTAGATTTTCTTAAAGGAATAGTTAAATTTGTTCCTTTATTGGTAGATCCTTTAACATCAATAAATAAATTTTCTCCAGGACCAATGATACTAGCTTCTCCCCTTAAAAGGCCTTTTCCATAATACACAGGATCATTTTTAGAATTTGTATTCAAAATTAAAAGGTTATCTGTCTTAATATTTAAATCTAAATACCAATCTTTAAATTTATTGTGATTAATTTTTCCATTTAATGAACCGATTGATTTATTAATTGAATCATATAAACTAAAATCTTCTAATTCAAATGTCTGATTTGTTAAATTAAATTTTGGATTATTTATAAGTTTATAGTTAACATTCAAATATGGTATTAAAAATTCAACATTTCGAGTGTTAATTTTTCCATTAAAAATTGGAGTTTTGGAATTTCCTGAAATTAAAATTTTTGAATTAAAAAAACCCTTAAAGTTTGTTATTGTATTGTCTCCTAATTTTGAAAAAGGCATTATGTCAAAATTATTCATATTTAATTTCATATCTATTGGGTAAAAATTTTCCTCAATACTAAAACTTCCATTTAAATCTAAAGTTTTTTCAAATTGGTTTATAATATTAAAAGACATAATAAAACTCTTTAAATCATTGCTGGCATTTATATTTAAATTTGCTGAACCCAATAAATGACTATTTGCTTTTAAATTTTCTAATTTTAAAGATGAATTACCATTATAGACATCTTTGTTTTTAATTAATTCAACTTTACCATTGACTAAAGCCTGTAAAAAAATCTTATTTTTTGGTGAGGTTATGTTTTCTAAACTAACATTATTAAAATTTAAAAAATAATTTGAGTTTTTAGAATCTTCAGAAATATTAAAACTCAATTTTTGGATACCACTTACAAAATTGGCATTTATTAAATTATAATCTTTTTTGTTTCTGTAAAAAGAAAAAACAGGCAACTTATTTTCATTATTTTTATCTATTAACCATTTTTGGTTGTTAACCTCGATCTCCATTTGATCAAAAGAAATAACAGATCTGTTTTTTCTATCAATTGTATGAGAAAAAATAATTTTATTTAAGTGATCTTTTAAAGACTTGTAACTAGCATTGACTTTAAGAGAATCGTTGAAAAATTCTGTAAATAACTGAAAATCTCTTCCGTTTATAAGATCGTAATTTATTTCTTCGACTTTAATCGATCCAAATTTATTATTTAGATCTACGTTTAAGTTTTTTACATATATTTCATTAAAATTAACAAAAGAAGATTCTAATTTTATTTCATAATCACCATTTGATTTAAAATTTCCAGAAACAAAGGTGTTTTCATCAATGGATAAATTATTATTAATGAGTTTTAAAAGTTTAGGTTTAAAATTTAAATTAAACGAAATATTTTGAGATTTAAATGGCTTTATTAAACGATAATTAGAGTATTGGGAACCAAAGTTATTAATAACCGAAGATTTCAGATTAATAAAATCATACTCTCCAATTAAAATTCCACTAACAATGTCTTCAGAGCTAATATTTATAATTCTATTATCATCATTTTTTCTTAGCTGTGCATATAAATCTTGAAATTCGATTGTTTTGTCAATATTTTTATAAGTTATTTTTTTTAAGTTAAAATCTCCTATCAAATCATCCATATTACTACCTCTTAACTTAACAATAATATCGCCATTTACTTCACCATTATCATTAATCCCTAAATTAAAAAGATTAGCATAACGAATTGAAGAATTAAAATCAAAGTCAACCAAATCATCACTAAAATCAATAAGACCATTAAAATCTAAATTTAAATTTGGATCATTTAAAGTTAATTTTCCATCAAAAACTTGATCTTTAACTTGACCAAAAACTGTAAGTTCATTTAAGGTCCTATCTTTAAAAGTGATCTTATTAATTTTTCCTTCCACTGTAGAATTCAAATAATTAGAAGTGAAGCCTCTTCCATTAATTTCAAATTCAAAATCAGATTCTTTAATTGAATTAAAGTTTATAAATTTCGATATATCAATATTAATACCTTTAATATTGCCCATATAGATTGCATTATCAATATTAGATAAATTAGAAATATTTAAGGAGGAATTAATGATTCCCCTTTCCAAATTTAGATTAAAATCAGATTCAATTTTGTTAGAGTTCAATGTGATTAATCCATCAAATTGAAATTTTCCTAATTTTTTTACAGATGAAGGAATAATAGTCCCGAATATTTCAGGAACTATAGCATTAATTTCCTGAGAGGAAGTTTTTATTTTTCTGAAATTAAAATTCAATATGTAATCTTTTTTCTCATTAAATAAATTAGAAAGTTTAGAATCAAATTCTATCAAATTATTTTTATTTGATAAAATCGTTTTTTCGACAAACAACTCATTTCCAAAACCTTTAATATTTGAACTAAAAAAGAATGATTTTAAGTAATTTTTATCGATTTTTTTATAAAAAGTATTAAAATCTGGAGGGAAAATATTAGAATTTTTAAATTTAAAATCTACATAAACAGAATCAAATACATTTGTATCAGCTAAATTAAAAATATCTATTCTGGATAAATCAAAATACAAATCTCCCTCAAGATTAGAATTTCGGAATTTTACATCAAATTCATCTAAAATAAATGAATCTTGACTCAATGATAATTTTGTAGAAAATTGTTTTAAACTAAACCCTAAATCATTATCAAATCCAATGGAATTAATATTAAGATCGATTTGATTATTTAAAAAATTTATTCCAGAAAAATCTAAATTGATATTTGATAGTTTAAAATCATTTACATTAGAATTAAAGTCTTCAAATAAAAGTTCAGAATTAAATCCCTTAATTTTATTTATAATAAAACTTAATTTTTTCTTTTTTTGAGATTCCCCTTTACCAATATCTATTTTATTTAAAAATATTTGTAAACTGTTTTCATTTTCATTTAAATATTTAAAAACATTTAACTTTAATCCATCAAATTCAATTGATTTAAAATTCAAATCATTGGACATCATCTTTTTTAAACTTATTGGACTTACATACAGACTATTAAAATAAATTAAGGTGTCATTTTTATGATCCTTAATCAAAAAATTGTTTAAATCAATCTTTCCGGTATAATTAAGTTCTGCTGTTTCTATCTGTAATTCTGTTCCATATTGCTTATTAAATTGATCCGCAATTTTTTGAGCAAAATAAGTTTGAACACTTGGGAAAGTCGTGAGTGAGGCAAAAATTATTAATAAAGCAATAAAAGCTGTAATAATAAAACGATATTTTTTAATAAACTTTTTGATATTTATATATATTATCTTTGTTATTAAACAAATATTGTGCCTACTTATATTTTAGGAATCGAATCATCATGTGATGATACTTCAGCATCAGTTTTATGTGATGGAAAAGTATTATCTAATCTTGTAGCTAACCAGGAAATTCACAAATCCTTCGGAGGAGTGGTTCCGGAATTAGCATCAAGAGCTCATCAACAAAATATAATTCCTGTTGTAAACCAGGCAATTTCATTAGCAAATATCGACAAAAATCAATTAAATGCTATAGCTTATACAAGAGGACCTGGGCTACTTGGATCTCTTTTAGTTGGATCTTCATTTTCAAAATCTTTGTCATTAGGACTAGGTATTCCAATTATTGAAGTAAATCACATGCAAGCTCACCTCCTCGTACATTTTATTGAAGACTATAGTATAGAAAAACCTACCTTTCCTTTTATTGGTGTAACAATTTCAGGAGGACATACTCAAATTGTAATGGTTAAAGATTATTTTGATATGGAAGTGATAGGGGAAACATTAGACGATGCAATTGGTGAAACTTTTGATAAATGTGGAAAAATGATGGGTCTATCCTATCCTGCCGGACCAATTATTGATAAAAAATCAAAATCAGGTGATCCTTTAAAATTTAAATTTACAAAACCCAAAGTTGGAGATCTTAGTTTTAGTTTTAGTGGATTAAAGACGGGCTTTCTTAGATTTATTGAAAAAGAAAGTGAATTAAATAATGATTTTATAAAACAAGAAATAAACAACCTTTGTGCATCACTTCAAAAAACTATTGTGGATATACTATTTGAGAAAATAGATAATGCAATAAAACTTACTCAAATAAACAATATAGTCTTTGGTGGAGGAGTTTCTTGTAATTCTGGAATAATTAAAAAATTTAAAAATAATAAAAACAGTTTTAAAGCTTTTTTTCCAAAATTTGAATACACAACTGATAATGCTGCTATGATTGCAATGGCAGGTTATTTAAAGTTTAATAGAAATGACTTCTCTAATTTAGAAGAGGGAGCAAATCCAAGATATAAAATTTAATATGCAGCTATTTTTTCTCCCTGATTTAACGAAAAAAAGTAAAATTGCTGATTTAAGTAAAGAAGAAAGTAAACATCTTTATAAAGTATTAAGAAAAAAAAATGGAGATGAAATTAATATAACAAATGGAAAAAATATTTTATTTAAAGGTACTATATCATCTATTTCCAAGAATAATTGTCAAGTTAATATTTTAAAAGTTATAGAAAAAAACCCTTTACCCTACTCTCTTCACCTTGGCATCTCCCTACTTAAATCTAATGAAAGATTTGAATGGTTCTTAGAAAAGGCTAGTGAGATTGGAATTACAGAAATAACTCCTATTATTTGTGATAGAACAGAGAAAAAATTTGTTAATGAAAACCGTTTTAATAAAATTCTTATCTCTTCAATGAAACAATCCCTAAAAACACACTTACCAAAATTAAATTCTGTTATTAGCTTGAAAGATTTTATTAAAATAAAAACAAATGAAGACTTGTTTATTGCTCATTGTAATGATTCAGCTAAAAGTCTGCTAATAAAATCAATAAAACCCAAGTCATCTTATTTAATTTTAATTGGTCCCGAAGGAGATTTTACAAGTAAAGAAGTTGAATTATGTAGTTTAAAAAAATTTAAAAGTATAAGTTTAGGAGATACAAGATTAAGGGCTGAAACCGCAGGTATTGTTGCATGTCACACTTTTTCTATCGCCAATTTATAATATATTTGAATATGTCAAAAAATGAAATTTCTAAAGGAATATTACATTCACTTCTTATTATTACAAGTGTTTTATTAACTCTATATCTTTTATATGAGATTAAAGTTCTTGTAGGTTATTTAATAATAGCTGGTATAATTTCTCTTATTGGTAGACCAATTGTTCTTTTCTTAAACAACAAATTGAAATTAAAAAACACTACAGCTTCAATTTTTACAATGTTTTTTTTTCTTGCTGTTATTATTGGAATTATTTCCCTTTTTATTCCACTTGTAATTGAACAAGGTAAAAATCTTTCTCTTCTTGATATTGACTCATTTCAAGGAAATATTAAGTTTCTTTATGCGGAAACATCCACTTATTTAAATCGGTTTAATATTGATTTAAATAACACTATTTTTAATATGGACTGGCTGAGTAATATGGATTTTGGATTTGTTCCAGAAATTCTAAACTCTCTTGGTAAGACTCTTGGAAATTTAACTATTGGTATTTTATCAATAATGTTTATTTCATTCTTTTTATTAAAAGACGCTATGATTTTAGAAAGAACCTTGTATGTTATGATTCCTAAAAAATCGAGTAAAAAATTCGGGAAATCTTTTGAATCAATTAAATTACTTCTTTCCAGATATTTTGCCGGTCTAATTTTGCAAATTTTTATCTTGTTTGTTATTTATACTATTATTCTACTAATTATTGGAACTCCAAATGCCTTTGTAATTGCATTTTTATGCTCTCTACTTAATTTAATTCCGTTTGTTGGTCCTGTAATTGGCGGAATATTAATGATCCTTCTCACAATGTCTAGTCACATAGGGGCTGATTTTAGTAGTGTAATTCTTCCTAAGGCTATTTACGTGTCAATTGGTTTTGTTTTTGGACAGTTAATTGATAACTTTTTTAGCCAACCCTATATATTTTCTAACAGCGTAAAATCTCATCCTTTAGAAATTTTTTTAATCATCGTAACAGGAGGATTATTGTTTGGTCCACTAGGGATGATAGCTGCTATTCCAACCTATACGGCACTTAAGGTTATTGGTAAAGAATTCTTTTCTGAAAATAGAATCGTAAAGGAATTAACTAAGAATCTATAATTTTTATTTTAAATCTTGTCGAATTGACTTGGAAAAGTTAAATTTGTTCGCTCATTTAATTTAAATGAATATAGGAGAGGTGCCAGAGTGGTAATGGAGCAGATTGCTAATCTGTCGACGGGTAACTGTCGCCGGGGTTCGAATCCCCGTCTCTCCGCAAAAGCCCTTGTAAGTCATTGATTTACAGGGGTTTTTAATTTTGGTTGCCTGAATCGTTGCCTTTACTGCTTTTAAGTATCACTAAGTTATAACAAAAACCCAAAAAATCTAAAGAGTTATTTTTAATTGGTACTACCCTACTCAAATAATATCGGTTTTTTTTTGACGGTAGGTGTTTCTATAAGTATGTATAATAATGAGGTTCTGGGTGTCTGATTTTAATAAAATATTATTAATTTTGAATGTGAGCAATCAAACATTAGGAGAGTTTATTATAGAAAATCAAAATGCCTTTAAATATTCTTCTGGTGAGCTATCAAGAATTCTTAATTCCATAAGGCTAGCCGCTAAAGTGGTTAACCATAATGTTAATAAAGCTGGACTAGTTGATATTATAGGATCAATTAAAGAAAATAATATTCAAGGAGAAGAGCAACAGAAATTAGATGTTTTAGCTAATGAAGTTTTTATACAAACATTAATTAACAGAGAAATAGTATGTGGTATTGCTTCTGAAGAGAATGATACTTTCATGAATGTAGAAGGCAGTAACAATGAAAATAAAAATAAATATATTGTTTTAATTGATCCTCTAGATGGTTCTTCAAATATTGATGTAAATGTTTCAGTAGGAACTATTTTTTCAGTTTACAGAAGAATCAGTCCAATTGGTTCGCCGGTTAATTTACAAGATTTTTTACAAAAAGGAGTGCATCAAGTTGCCGCTGGATATGTGATATACGGAACTTCAACTATGCTCGTGTATACCACTGGTCTTGGTGTAAATGGATTCACTTTGAATCCAGCTATAGGGACCTTTTATTTATCACACCCAAAAATGAATTTTAAAGAAAATGGTAGTATCTATTCTGTAAATGAAGGAAACTATTTACAATTTCCAGATTTTGTTAAAAAGTATATTAAATTTTGTCAAATGGAAGAAAATGATAGACCATACACTTCAAGATATATAGGCTCATTAGTGTCTGATTTTCATAGAAATCTAATAAAAGGTGGTATTTATTTGTATCCTAGCAGCAAAAAATCTCCTGTTGGAAAGCTTAGGCTACTTTATGAATGCAATCCAATAGCATTTATAGCTGAGCAAGCTGGGGGGAAAGCTTCAGATGGATTTAACAGAATATTAGATATTGATCCAATTGAATTACATCAAAGAATTCCTTTCTACTGTGGGAGTTATAATATGGTAAAAAGACTTGAAAGTTTTATTAAAAAATCTTAATAGTAGCTACCCTACTCAAATAATATCGGTTTTCTTTTGAACAAAGGTCTTTTGATAAGTATGTTTGAGCGGTATAATAATGGTATTAATATATTTAAGAAGCTTTAATCAATTAACTTAAGTTCTTTAAACTTTTTCATTAAAAAATCAGCATATCTAATAAAACCAAGATCTGTAAAGTGTACTCCATCAACTGTTCCTTCATTATCTGAGCCTAACGCATTTTCACTCTGTATGTAAAAAATATTTTCACAACCATCATCTACCATTTTATCGAACTCAGTTTTTAAAGCTTTATTCATTAAATCTATATCTCTAGTTACATGATTATCTAACATTGAAAATGTAGAAAAATAATCTACAAATAATATAGGAGTATCAGGGTTTTTTTTCTTAATTGTATTTACAAGTGGAATTATAGATTTAGAAACATGTTCAGCACTAAGCATATTAGGCATGCATTCTATAACATAAAATAACGGTTCTGATTCTGAAATTAATTCTGCTATAGGCTGTTCCATTCTTCCATTTCCACTAAATCCAAAATTGACTACATCAATATCAAGATTTCTAGAAATAATATTAGTATGTACCATGCCTGGTCTAGTAGCACATCCTCCTTGTGTAATACTTGTCCCATAAAAAATTATAGGTTTCATTAAATTTTCTTTAGACTTTTCAATAATACTAGTTGAATCTATCCCAATCTCAATATTTATAACGCCATCATAAAGTGGTAAAAATATTTTATACTCTCTTAAATCATTATTCATGTTTTCAACAAGGGTATATTGATTATAAAAACCTTCAGGACGACCAGTAGCAATATACTGCCATTGATTTTCGTTTTTAAAGTAAAGATCAATTCCCTTAATACCTGTATCTGGCATATGGTTCATTTTAAAGTCATTTAAAACTTCCCACTTTGCACTTATAGTTGAGGAATTAGACAGAAATCTTATGGACAAACCAGCAGATGATTTTGACAAATCCCATACAGGTTTTCTAACCTTATCTTTATAAGAAAAAGGAAGTCTATCGTAAGGACTTTCTTTCAATGAATCTGAGACGATAGTACCCTCAATTCTAAAAAAATCTCTTCCATAATATTTTATTTTATTGTTCTTTTCATCATAAAAGCTAGATTTTTTTTCTCCCTGTCTTTCATTATTTTCACAGGATAAATTAATTAATAATGCAAAAGTCATAATGCAAAAAAGCATATAATTCTTGAAATTATTATTTAAATATTTTATAAACATAATTAACGATAAATTGTCTTTGAATAATATAAAACTGATAATACAATAAAATTTTAAAACAAAGTAGTTAGAAGGCCTGTATTTACAGGCCTTCTAACTACTATAATAATCAAACTTTTTTGCGATTTAAACAAAAACAGCTTATATAAAAACTATTGGGTTTGATTAATATGCTATTATTTTTTTGCCCACCATAATTTTGTGCTCATTACATCAGCACCTTGTTTGGTTAAAGCATCTTGGGTATTTGCACCGTTAGATCCGTAAACATCCCCATATCTTAATCTGCCAGGATATGCACCATTTAAATCTCCACCAAGACTAATAATATCACTTGTCGCTGAACTAGCTATAGAGTAAGCAGTTTTTGGATAACCAGTTTTTCTAACAATTGACCATGCCTCCCATCCATTTGTATAGTTAGCAATCCATCTTTGAGTAGCAATTTTTTCAAGTTTTACATCATTAGTTCCACTAAGTGTACCCATGCTTGATGAAAGATAAGTTGATTCTGCAGTAGAATCAACAGTTCCCCAGAGTTTCATAGCATGTTTAATTCCTAATTGATAGTGGCTTGCTGCATCTCCTGAAGCAAGTCCCTCAACTATTGCTTGTGCAACCATAAGGTGACTTTCACCAGCTGACATTACTATATGAGGAAAAAGTTCTTTTCCTTGATTTTTAGCTTGAATAATCTTTTGAGCAGGTATCGAAAACATATCAAAGTTAAAATACCTTTTAATCTTAGGACTTAATCGCATTGGTAAACCAACATAATTAGTATTTGCGGGCATTGTAACAACAAAATTAGTAGAATTGTCTACAATTGTATAAGTAGCACCAGCTGTATCTAATGTATTTTTCAAAAAAGCAATATGACTATTAATCAACGCAACCCCGTCAGAATCTGTAGGTTTAGTTATAGTAATAACACCACCTTTACTAGGCTGTGCCATCATACTTAATCTTGGATCATTGTTGAGATTCAAAGCATTTATCATGGGTTCTGCTACATTCCAACGGCTACCTGGCCATGTAGCCCAAATGTCACCATATGAAGCACTTGTCCACTGATTGATCTCAGGGTCTCTAGTAAATAATGCATCAGAATCTGCTAAAACTCCGGATGCAATTGCTTCTGAAGCTGCAGTGGCAGAGAAATTTTCACCCGTTGCTCCGTGAGCACGTAGAGCCATTCTTAATTTTAGACTATTTGCAAGTTGCTTCCACTTCTGCATATCTCCCTTAAAAACTATGTCGTTTGAACCAAGTAGTTCTATTCCTTTTCCAGTTACAGTATTATTTCCAATTAATGCAATTGCTTCATTAAGCTCTGCAATAACACCTTTGTAAATATCAATCTGATCATCATATTTAGGTGTCTTTATTGTTGGATCACTTGCCTCTGAATATGGAACCATTCCATACATATCAGTAAATTGCTGGTAAAAGCTACTTTTCATTATTAATGCAATAGCATAAAACTGATCATTTTCTAAAGCACCATCTTTCTTAACAAGATTTGTAAAAGAAGTTAACGGACTGTTATAATTAGCTATAGTAGAATAAGTAAACCCTTGCCAAAAGGCACTATATACCCAACCAGCATCTCCATTCCAATCACACTGCGCATAACCTTGAGCATTTTGTCCGGAAAAAAGGTCTGCATGTAAAATGTTTCCAAGCCACATTCCAAATGTGTTTGCACCCCAAAGTCCTTGTTGTAAATCTGTAACAAAATACTTTGCACTTAGATCGGATGCAGATAAAGCATCAGGTTGTTCATTAATTTCATTAAAATCATCTGTACATGATATAACTGTAGCAATAAAAAAGATACTGCAAAATATTAAAAGTTTATTTTTCATTTTATTATAGTTTTAAATTAAAAGTTTAAAGTTAAGTTCAGACCAAGACTTCTTAGAGTTGGCATTGCATTGTGTGATATTCCTTGAATACCTATTGTTGTACCTAACATTGATTCTGGGTCAATATCATCAGCACTTTTTGAAAAGAAAAATAAGTTTCTTCCAATTAACTGTATTGATGCACTATCAAGGCCTAAACCAAGCTTGCTTGCATTTGGAAGGTTATAACCGACAGAAAATTCTCTTAGTCTGACGTTATCTTGATCATACACATAGTTCTCAGACATATTTGACATTGCTGTCCAGTATTCTTGCGAAGTAATACTTTTTGTGTTTGTTGCTCCAGTATTAATATTTTTACCTGGAACAATAACTCCTTTATCACGGTACTGAAGACTTCTTGCCGAGGCCCCATTACGATCCATATCTGCTGAAGTTTGTGAATAAATTTGGCCACCAAATCTTGCGTCAATTAAAAAACTTATATTAAAATCTTTATATGTAAATGTGTTTGACCAACCTCCCATGCCATCTGGTTGAGCATTTCCAAGATGTGTGTCTTTAGCTGTAGTCGCCATTGGAACACCATCATCATTAACATTGCCACTATTCACAAATCCATAAATATCGCCAATACTACCACCTTCAACTGCTTTAATTGCAACACCACCAGACGTATCAGTTGATTGATTGTAAACAAAGTTGTCTAATCCATCAGTTAACTTCACAATTTTATTTTTATTTTTCGAGTAAAAAAGAGAAGTATTCCAGGTGAAGTCATCTATTTCCCATACTGGGAATCCAAGAGCAACTTCAAATCCTTTATTGCTAACCTCACCAATGTTTTCTTTGGAAAACAAAAATCCTGTAGCAGGTGGAACAGGAACATTAAAAATTAAATCTTTAGTATTAATATCATATACTGAGACATCAAGGCTTAATTTATTATCAAACATACTTAACTCTAAACCAAATTCGGATGAAGTTACGGTTTCAGGTTTTAGGTTTGGGTTTAGTTTTATACTAGCGGAACCAACAGTAGTTTCATTAAGATAACCTTTACCAGGAACATTAAAATTTTGATATAATTGGTAAGGATCAGTATCATTTCCTACTTCACCAATACTTGCTCGAACCTTGATCAAATTAAAAATATCTTGACTAGGGTCAATATATTTCCCAAGTAAAGCAGATAAACTTGCAGAATTATATAAATATGATCTATTATCTTCACTTAAAGTTGACGACCAGTCATTACGCACAGAAACATCTAAGTAAAGAAAGTTATTGTATGCAAAATTAAACGATCCGTAAAAAGAATGAAGTTTCTTAATTGACTGTGGCTTAAACTGAGGAGCATCAATTGTCACCATGTTTGAAATAAAATATTTCGTTGGAATTTTGAATGTGTCTCCTGACTGATAATAACCTTCAGATGTTCTTTTAGATAAATTACCACCTATATTAGCGACCAGACTTAACTTTTCTGTTAAATTTTGTTTGGCTGTAACTAAAAAATCAGAATTCAATTCTCCAAAATTATTCTCGGAAATCTGCATTTGACCACCAGCAAAAAAGTGGTGACCTGGCTTATAAATATTTTTATAATTAACTTTAGTTATGTCAGTGCCAATACGTACAAATGCACTTAACCAATCAGTAAATTGGTAGTTAATTTTTGTAAATGCAATAAATCTGCTTCTTCGCTCTCTCATTTCATCATTATTTAAAATCCAAAACGGATTACCAGTTGTACCGTCTGCATAACGTATGGTACTATATTCCAATGGCGTTGCAGGGTTGTCGACTTGATATTTTCTAAGGTCATTGGTGATTACATTTCTTGGCATAGTATAAACATATGCTAAAAGACCTTGTGCACCTGTCCCTCTCCTGTTTTTGATATCTTGAGTAAAAAAGGATGCTTTAGAGTCAATAGTTAATTTATCAGATAAGTTAGCTACTGATCTTAAATTAAAGTTATGACTATTTAAGTTGGAATTTTCAAGTATTGATTCCGAAGAGTTGTTGGTATATGAAAATCT
>Ga0209223_10002976_pt1 | contig 16466 bp, 13 predicted proteins | sample COG_06_FD_184750 | JGI IMG/M metagenome (GOLD analysis project Ga0209223, IMG submission 184750) | Pelagic Microbial community sample from North Sea - COGITO 998_met_06 (SPAdes) (version 2) | ecosystem: Environmental > Aquatic > Marine > Neritic zone/Coastal water | place: Helgoland, sampling...
TATTAATACCGTGAGCAGCACTCCCGCAATAATCATCCAAAGAATCAGGTTTTTTGCCATATCATTCAAGGGTTTATCCCCCAGTGGTTAGTAAAATAGGTTAATAGAGCGCCTGTTGGCGATTCACGAAAAGGACCCGTATTAATGCCCAATTCTAATGAACATAGAAAATTTTGCACGTGAATTCAGTCTAAGCCCCGAAAACCCGCGGCCAATAGATAGATTTCACTCGATCTTGCCCTAGAAGCCTTAGGTTTCCTGACCTTCACACTCTTAAAGCTAATCTTCAGTTGCCGCTGTAGTTCTTCACAGCCTTCGCCATGAAAAACCTTAACAAGAAAGCATCCATCAGGCTTCAAGACAGTTCTGGCGAGATCTAAAGCCAGTTCAGCAAGGTACATTACCCGAGGGAGATCAATATCTCTCATACCACTCATATTGGGTGCCATGTCCGATATTACAAGGTCTGCCTGCTCGTCTTTGAGCAACTCTATTAGCCGCGCTAAGACCGCATCTTCAGTGAAATCGCCTTGTAAGAATTCGACCCCCGGCAGCGAGTCGATAGGCAGTATATCGCTGGCTATCACCTGTCCCTTTCCACCCACCAGATTAGCGGCTATCTGAGACCAGCCGCCTGGCGCGGCGCCGAGATCAACTACCGTCATTCCTTGCCCGATTAGCTTGTCTTGCTCCTGGATCTCAAGCAACTTGAAGCTAGCCCTCGAGCGATAGCCTTCTTCCTTCGCGCGGCGCACATAGACATCGTCAAAGTGCTCCTTGAGCCATTGTTTGCTGGTTTTTGATCGCCCCATTAATCTGAACCTACTAAATCCCTATCATTACCTTTCATTGCCGTTTCTACGTTTATTAATTACTTGAGTTCCGCTAGAATCCGCTTCCCTCATTGAAAGACTGCTACAAGCCCGGCACGGGACTAACATGGAACTGTCACGGAACTGTCACGGAACTGTCACGGAACTATCACGGAACTATCACGGAACTATCATGACACTAAGTAACACCGCCAAAAAACAGTATCGAGCCATCGGTCACAATTTACACCCGATCGTTACGATTGCTCAAAAAGGCTTGAGCGAGAATATTCGGATGGAACTTGAGCGCGCCCTAACCGACCATGAACTCATCAAAATTAAGCTAGTAGCAGCCGACCGCGATGCCAAGAAAGAACTTCTAGCAACTATCTGTCAGGAATTTAAGTCTGAGTGCGTACAAAGCATCGGGCACACGGCGCTCTTGTACAGAAAAGCCAAGAAGCACGATGGCCGATTATCGAACATAAAGCGAAAGTCCGTCTAAAGCGAAATCCTTACTTGTGCTCAACCTTGTCGATCTCGTATTCGATATCACCGGCGGGCGCGTTCACTACAATCTCATCACCCTCGTGCTTGCCCATGATGGCACGAGCAATAGGCGAACTCACTGAGATCTTTCCTTTTGGCACATCAGCCTCGTCTTCACCAACAATCTGATAAATCACCGCCTTATCGGTTTCGATGTTAATAAGCTTCACTGTTGTACCGAAGATTACTCTGCCGGTTGGCTCTATTTTAGTGACGTCAATCACTTGAGCATCAGCTAATTTCCCTTCAATTTCCCCAATACGCCCCTCGCAAAAACTTTGCTGCTCTCGCGCCGCGTGATACTCAGCATTTTCCTTAAGATCGCCGTGCTCTCTTGCCTCGGCGATAGCCTTAATAATTTTGGGACGTTGTTCTGATTTCAGTTCGTTCAGCTCCTCGCGTAATCGCGCAGAACCTCCGACTGTCATTGGTACTCTGGACATAATTTTCCCGTTTTAATTTTACTGCGCTATACCGTAGCAGGACTAACAAAAATAGATAACACGGCAGTTGTGACAACTGCCGTGCTATAGCATTGTAGGCCAGTCTAATTCAGAGCAGCGTGAAGATCTTGAATTGTGTATACCGACATATTGCCACTGAAGGACAGTGCTTCGCAAACCGCGAGAGCGCCGGCTACTGTTGTCGTGCAGAACACACCGTGTCTTAAGGCTGTACGCCTGATCATTGATGAATCCGATATCGCCTGTTTGCCCTCAGTCGTATTGACGATCAACTGGATCTCTTCATTCTTTAGCATATCGACTATATGCGGCCTACCTTCGGCGACTTTGTTGACCCCTGCCACTTCGAGTCCAGCTTCCTCTATAACGGTTGCGGTTCCATGTGTGGCGACTATCGAATAGCCCAATGCAAGCAGCTTGCTCGCCACCGCAGCAATATGCGGTTTATCTGCATCGCGCACGCTCAAGAAGGCATTGCCTTTCTTCTCGAAAAATTCGCCAGCGCCCATCTGCGCCTTCGCATAGGCTTCGGCGAATGTTTTACCAACACCCATCACCTCGCCCGTTGACTTCATCTCTGGCCCGAGTATCGGATCAACACCGGGGAATTTATTAAACGGAAATATCGCCTCTTTTACAGCAAAGGTCTTTGGAATTATCTCGCTCAAAAACCCCTGCTCTTGCAACGACTGGCCGACCATGCATCGCGCGGCAACTTTAGCTAAGGAACGACCGATACATTTTGAAACGAACGGTACGGTACGCGAGGCCCTAGGATTTACTTCAATAATATAGATCTCACCGTCCTGGTAGGCGAGCTGGGTATTCATCAATCCGATAACGCCCAACTCTAGCGCCAGCGCGGTTACTTGCTCGCGAATCTTGTCCTGCACTTCCATAGGGAGGTTGTAGGGCGGCAAAGAACAAGCCGAATCGCCAGAATGAATACCTGCCTGTTCGATGTGCTGCATGATTGCCCCAACGACCACTCGCTCGCCGTCGCAAACTAGATCAACGTCAATTTCGATTGCTGCGCTCAAAAAATAATCGAGTAGCACAGGACTGTCGTTGGATACCTTGACGGCATCGTGCATATAACGATCGAGCTCTTCTTCGTTGTAGACGATCTCCATGGCACGCCCACCCAGCACATAGGAAGGCCGTACTACCAATGGATAGGTAATTCGTTTTGCCGCTTCGATGGCCTCTTCAACACTTCTCACCGTACTGTTCGGTGGTTGTTTCAGGCCCACTTTCTCAATTAACTGCTGGAATCTTTCCCGGTCCTCAGCACGATCGATAGCGTCGGGGCTAGTGCCGATTACCGGAACACCAGCTTCCTCTAATCGTTTCACCAGATTTAGTGGCGTCTGCCCGCCGAATTGAACGATGACGCCCTTAGGTTTCTCAAGCTGTACAATCTCGATAACATCTTCGAATGTCAGCGGCTCAAAGAACAGGCGATCTGAAATATTGTAGTCGGTAGATACAGTCTCTGGGTTGCAGTTGACCATAATGGTCTCGTAGCCATCCTCACGCATAGCTAAAGCGGCGTGCACACAGCAGTAGTCAAACTCAATTCCCTGCCCGATACGGTTCGGCCCACCGCCTAGCACCATGATTTTATCTTTATCGGAAGGCTCAGCCTCACACTCTTCTTCATAAGTTGAATACATATAGGCTGTAGAAGAAACGAATTCGGCGGCACAGGTATCTACCCGCTTATAAACAGGACGAATTCCCATTTCATGCCGTCGCGATTGCACAGCCTGCTCTGCTATTTCCAGAATCTGACTCAAGCGCATATCTGAGAAACCTTTCCTCTTGAGCATGCGCATGAGGTCATAGTCGACGTCCTGGAGAGACTTTTCTGCGAGCATCGTCTCATCATTGATTAGGTCTTCGATCTGCGCCAGGAACCAGCGATCAACGCCGGTCAGGTTGTGCACCGTGTCAAGAGACCAGCCGGCTCGGAAAGCATCAGCGATATACCAGATTCGTTCCGCGCCGGGTTCGGTTAGTTCTCGCGTTAAGATAGCCTTGGCGTCACTTAGCTTGAGGTTGAGTAGCGGATCCAAACCGCACATCCCGACCTCAAGCCCACGCAGCGCTTTGTGCAAGGATTCTTGGAAGGTTCTACCGATCGCCATAACTTCACCGACCGACTTCATCTGAGTGGTCAGGCGGTCATTAGCTTCTGGAAATTTTTCGAAGGTGAATCGAGGAATCTTGGTAACGACATAGTCTATAGACGGCTCGAAAGAGGCGGGCGTTACTCCGCCGGTTATTTCATTTCGTAGCTCATCTAGAGTAAAGCCTATAGCAAGCTTCGCGGCAACCCGCGCGATCGGAAATCCAGTGGCCTTCGAGGCGAGTGCCGATGAACGAGACACCCTTGGGTTCATCTCAATGATAACCAGGCGACCATCCGCAGGATTTATACCAAACTGCACGTTGGACCCTCCGGTTTCCACACCAATCTCTCGCAAGACGGCGAGCGAGGCATTCCGAAGAATCTGGTACTCCTTGTCGGTCAGAGTTTGCGCAGGAGCGACGGTAATCGAGTCGCCCGTGTGCACACCCATGGCGTCGAAATTTTCTATCGAGCAGACGATGATGCAGTTGTCGTTCGTATCGCGCACCACTTCGAGCTCATATTCTTTCCAACCGATTAGTGATTCATCGATTAGCAGCTCGTTGGTGGGTGAGAGCTCTATACCGCGCTGGCAGATTTCATCGAACTCTTCCTTGTTATAGGCGATTCCACCACCAGTACCACCCATGGTGAACGACGGTCTGATAATGCAGGGGAAACCAACTTTCTCGAGTGCCTCGTGCGCCTGCTCCAGGTTCCGAGCAATGCCGTGCCGAGGCGTTTCCAAGCCGATCTTCTGCATAGCCTGGTCGAAAAGCTCTCGGTCTTCAGCCTTGTCTATCGCCTCGCAGTTCGCACCAATTAGTTCGACATTGTACTTGTCCAAAATACCGTGACGATTTAGGTCCAATGCACAGTTGAGCGCAGTCTGTCCGCCCATGGTAGGCAAGATGGCATCGGGCCTCTCCTTCTCGATAATCTTCTCGAGCATGCGCCAATTGACCGGCTCAATATAGGTGGCATCAGCCATCACAGGGTCGGTCATGATAGTAGCAGGATTAGAGTTAACGAGAATGACCCGCAGCCCTTCTTCCTTTAACGCCTGGCAAGCCTGTGCTCCTGAGTAGTCGAATTCACATGCCTGCCCGATAACGATAGGGCCAGCTCCTAGGATTAATACACTCTTTAGATCAGTTCTTCGTGGCATGGTCGCGTTGTCTGTACCTTATGGTTAGCTGCTTTGCAGTCACGGGTTAAACGTTTTAGTCGAAAATGAGTAAACTGTTACTTTTGATTGGCCATCAATTCGATGAAGTGATCAAACAATGGTGCCACATCATGCGGACCTGGGCTTGCCTCCGGATGCCCCTGGAATGCGAATGCCGGCTTGTCTGTGCGCTCTATTCCCTGCAAGGAGCCATCGAATAAGGACTTATGTGTTGCCACTAAATTGTCAGGAAGAGTCTTCTCGTCGACAGCAAAGCCATGGTTTTGGCTGGTGATCATTACCGAGCCATCTTTTAGGTTTTCTACAGGATGGTTCGCGCCATGATGCCCCAAAGACATTTTCACTGTGCTTGCGCCGCAGGCTAACGCCATTAACTGACATCCGAGACAGATACCAAATAGTGGGATGTCCGCTTCCAGAAATTCCGCTATTGCCGCGATGGCATAGTCGCACGGCTCAGGGTCGCCGGGACCATTGGAAAGGAAAATCCCATGCGGCTTCATAGCCAGCACTTCACTCGCCGGCGTCTGCGCGGGCACAACAGTTACTTCGCAGTCTCGATCCACCAACATACGCAGAATATTGTGCTTAACACCGAAGTCATAGGCAACAACCTTAAAGCGGTTACCAGAATCGACTTTGTATCCGGACTCCAGTTCCCAGACGCCGCCCTGCCAATCGAAGCTTTTTTTAACGCTGACCTGTTTGGCCAGGTCCATACCTTTTAATCCTGGAAATGCCTTCGCGAGTCGCAATGCTTCGAGTTCACCGCCCGCTTCAAGCGCTGCGCCACTAAGAAGACAGCCATTCAGCGCGCCTTTATCGCGAAGCAAGCGCGTGAGACGGCGCGTATCAATTTCGGCAATCGCAACAACTTTTCTCGCTTTCAGGAACTCATCAAGTGACTGCTCATTGCGCCAATTGCTTGCCAACAAGGGCAAATCACGAATAACCAGACCCGAGGCCCAAACCTGCCGGGACTCATTGTCTTCTTCATTAGTTCCGGTGCTGCCAATGTGAGGATAGGTGAGAGTGACGATCTGTTTAGCGTATGAAGGGTCAGTGAGAATTTCCTGATAACCCGTCATAGAGGTATTGAAAACCACTTCGCCACTGGAGCTACCCTCTGACCCAATTGAGACACCATGAAATACGCTACCATCTTCTAATGCAAGTACCGCTGACCCAGCCACTTTTTCTCCTAAACTGCCTTCATTGTTCTATTAATTCCGGGCGAAAAAAAACGGAATGAAGAATCTCCTCACTCCGTTTATTTAATCAATTTGTAATTTTTTCAGCATTGTCATACTGAGCGAGTATTCTATAGATACATGCCCCATCTTGTCTACGCCGAACTTCCAAAAATCAAGTGAGAAGTGAAAAGTAATGTCCTTTAAGCGTCATTAATACTTCGCAATTGACGGGGCCTCAAGTTCCCCAACTCCAAAGCCAACTCGTTCTACAGTTCCAACACATCCTGCATCGAGTAGAGGCCACTCTCCTTATTCCCTATCCACTTCACGGCGCGGACGGCGCCACTGGCAAAGGTCATTCGACTGCTAGCCTTGTGTGTGATTTCGACGCGCTCACCTAGGCCTGCGAACGTCACCGTATGATCTCCAACGATGTCGCCGGCCCTTATTGTAGCGAAGCCGATGGTCTTGCGATCTCTTTCTGTGCTGATCCCTTCTCTGCCGTAAACTGCACACTCCTCTAGGTCTCTACCTAGGGTGTCGGCGATAACCGCACCCATCTTCAGAGCAGTCCCGGAAGGCGCATCTTTCTTATAACGGTGGTGAGCCTCGGTAATTTCTATATCAACTTCATCCCCAAGCACTCGTGCCGCTTGTTCCAATAATTTGAGACACAGATTGACTCCCACACTCATGTTAGGCGCGAGCATAATAGGGATATTTGCAGCCGCCGTTTGGATGGCGTGTTGCTGATCGCTAGACAGACCCGTTGTTCCGATCACCATAGCTTTGTTGTTCGCCTGGCAGTAAGCGAGATGACTCATAGTCGCCTCGGGGGAGGTGAAGTCGATAAGCACATCGAAATCCGACTGATCTGGGGCGAGCTCGGCAACCGTTTTTATGCCAATAGCAGCCCCAATTGCCAGGAGTCCGATATCCACCCCCAACGCAGGGTCATCAGCAAGCACCGTGGCCACTGAGACACGCATTGTATTGCTATTCTGGCTGACTGCCTCGACCAGAGTTCGACCCATACGGCCGGCAGCACCAACGATAGCGACTTTTAACATAAGTGAATCCAGAAAATTTTAGTGGTGTGCAGTATACAGTGGCTCCGGCACAAGCTAAACCTCGATAGGGCACCAAGAGACAGCGCTATGAGTCCCTAATGGTGGCGCTGACTCGTGGCTGTTTCGCTATGCTTTGGAGACCTGTAAGAGCAAGCCGATGGCCCGAGGCGCCTGAAGGGGTAGTCGCGCAATTGCTATCTACTCCTGAAAAAGATGAACTAGAACTGGAGACAGCCCCGAGGGAGTCGAATGCAGTCTTCGTGACAATCGATTCACTGGCATCGTCGTACCCAGGGAGCAAGGCAATAGGGTCCTCGTGGGCGAGAAGAACGAAGACCTGAATCAGTAGGCATCCGTATTCTCGGAGAGGGTAATCTAAGCGTCCTGTGAAGTCACTGGGCGCTTAGAACTGTTCCGCCCTCATTGCCATTAGGGATTCAGCGCCACTGGTGATTTCAACCAACAATGATTCCGTTCGAGGCAGCAACCTTTGCAGAAAGAACTCCCCCGTTTTAACTAGAGCATCCGTGTAATCCGTATCATTTGACCCTGATTTTTGATCGGCTAAGGCTGCCGATAATATTCTCTGCCACATGAAGCAATAGAGCACCAAGCCCATTAACTCCATATAACTATACGAGGCGGCTCCAACCGCATTGGCATCATCGCTGCTGCTGGCCAATACCGACGAGGTTGCCTCTTCTAAACGTCCACGGCATTTCTCGAAAGCCGCTAGATAGGGGTGCATCGCTTCGACATCTTTCTGGCTAGCGACGAACTCATCCATCTCGCCAGATAAAATGTCGAGCAGCTCACCGTTGCTGCGTACTGTCTTACGCCCCATGAGGTCGAGCGCCTGAACTCCATTCGCACCCTCGTAGATTTGTGCGATTCTTGCGTCGCGAACATTCTGCTCAAGCCCCCACTCTGTCACATAACCATGCCCACCCAGCACCTGCTGGCCTAGCACACAGGCTTCAAAACCACGGTCTGTGCAATACGCTTTTTGTACAGGAATGAGTAGCGCTACAAGCTGCTCAGCCTTCTTACGCGAAGCCTCGATAGGGTGGAAACGAGATATATCCAACTGACTCGCCGCATAAAGAGACAGAGCACGCCCTGCCAGAATATTAGCCCGCATCGTCAATAGCATTCTGCGCACATCAGGGTGCACAATGATTGGGTCTGCATTCAAGCGCGGCTGCAACGCTCCAGTCGCGGCTCTACCCTGCATTCTTTCCTTCGCGTACGCCGCGGCTAATTGGTAGGAGCTATCGGCTAGGCCGTTTCCCTGCAGCCCCATCGATAATCGCTCGTAGTTCATCATGGTAAACATATGAGAGAGGCCTTGGTTTTCTTCACCGACTAAGTAGCCCACCGCCGAATCGAAATTCATTACGCAGGTTGCAGATGCCTTGATCCCCATCTTGTGCTCTATTGAACCGCAGACTACGGTGTTGCGCTCAGCAGTTAACGTACCCGACTCATCGACCAAGAACTTGGGAACCAGAAATAGGGAGATCCCTCTTGGGCCTGGGGGCGCATCCGGTAATTTTGCCAGCACTAAGTGAATGATGTTCTCGGTAAGGTCATGCTCTCCGGCTGTAATAAATATTTTGGTACCACTAAGCAGGTAGCTGCCATCGGCTTGGGTCTCAGCTTTGGTCTTAATCATCCCAAGATCGGTTCCCGCATGAGGCTCGGTTAGGCACATCGTGCCGGAGTATTTGCCGGAGTACATCTGCGGCAGATAGCGCTGCTTCAATTCGTCGCTGCCATGCTGGCTCAGAGTTAGCGTCGCGCCCGTATTGAGGATCGTATAGAGCGCGAAAGAGGAATTGGCGGCAAATAGCATTTCCTCAATTACCGCAGACAGCATCTTAGGCATGCCTTGGCCACCGTAATTCACATCGCCAGTTAAGCTTGGCCAACCTCCGTCAGCAAATGCCTTATAAGCTTCCTTGAAACCCTTTGGGGTAGTAACTGTACCGCTCTCAAAATGGCAGGCCTCGGCATCACCACTGGAATTAATGGGAGCGAGCAGCCCTTCGGCTATTTTCCCTGCCGCTTCGACAATCGCTGCGATCAGGTCATCTGTTATCTCTGTCGTGTCCGGCATGCTGGCGAATAACTGCCCTGCATCGAAGACATTATTCAAGAGAAATCGAATATCTCTTAACGGAGCTTTATAAGCAGCCATTTGTTTTTTTCCCCAACAAAATTTACTATCGAGGAGTGATTATAAGGGATGCTAGCCCTAACAGGTACTCTCCAGTAAGGCGTAAATTGAGGTAATTGCGCAGCGTTATCTATACTTTGACTAACAACTCACAGAATCGATGAGAGATTAGCTTAATGTTTTATGGGAGCCAGAGCATAAAGAAGAGATTCGCTTAATGTTTTATGAGCGAATCCAGTCGATCCGCTGCGCCCTGCCATCCACCTGTATCGTTTGCGGGCAAGTTGCTGATGGTGAACACAGCATCTGCAATGACTGTGGGTGCGAGCTACCAAGCCTAGAGGATTGCTGCCGACGCTGCGGCATCGGACTGAACGGCATACCGGTTAAGGGTTCCTGCTGCTCTAGGTGCCAACTCTCTCCACCGACCTTCGACTCCTGTACCGCCGCATTCCCCTATGTTTCACCTATCGATAAATTGGTTGCCGATTTCAAGTTTTCAGCTCGCTTCGATATTGGCTATTCTCTCTCGAGAGTCTTGGCGAGCAGATTTAATGCTTATTACATTGGGAAGGCTAAGCCGGAACTGCTTCTACCGGTTCCACTGCACAAAAACAGGCTAGTATCACGAGGATTTAATCAGGCGAGTGAGATCTGCAATGTCCTCTCTCAGTACTGCGCAGTCGCAACCTCCCACTCTTCACTAATTAAAATTCAACATACACAGCCCCAGACTTTGATGAGTTCGGCCACTGCCCGAAAGAAAAATTTATGGAAAGCATTTGCTGTGAGAAAATTGAACGGCCTTACAGGCGTGACGCACATCGCACTAATCGATGATGTGGTAACGACCATGGCCACAACCCAGACCATCTCAAGAATGCTGCGCGAGCAGCAAGCTTGCCGCATTGACGTGTGGTGTCTTGCGAGAACTCTCTAGACAAGCTTGTACCTAACTAAGGCGTTTTAGCAAAAGAGGAAGCACTCTAGTCAGCCACAATTAACAACAGAACTCTCTAGAAAAACCTGTACTTAACTAAGGCGTTTTAGCAAAAGAGGAAGCACTCTAGTCAGACAGTATTAAGCCACCCGACCAAAACAACTAGCCCAGCATTAAGAAAAAAACGCGAGGAAGGGTGTACTTAGAACTGATACTTAGCACTGGTACTTAGAACTGGTACTTAATAGACCCGTACGCCACTCGACCATTCTGATCCAGAATACGCGTAGTAGAATTTAGTATCTGCGCAGTCTTCTCATCGAAGATATTGCGGATACCAAATGAAATTATTGCGCGGTCATGCAACCCAGTATTTACACTGTAACCATACTCAAGATCGAAGGTTGTGATGTTATCAACAAACGCGTTTATTTCTTCCATGTTCAATTCACTAATATCTTTGAATGAATCGAAGTAATTAGTAATAGCACTGGCGGTGTGATTTCCGAATTGCCAAGAGAGCATCAAACTACTCTGTAGTTCTGGGCTAATCAGCCTTTCATCTATTTCGGCGATGTCGGAAGCGGCTAAGTCTAGAAGCACTCCATTGTTCTCAAACTCATCAACATAGGTAGTCGTGGAGCTTAGAGTAAACTGACCGAAGCGATTCGTATCCCATATGTAGGACGCGCCTAAATCAAATCCGTTCGATTCGACATTGGTACCCAAAAGCGGATTATCCATGTTGAATTCAGTGATTGCCGAGTCGTCGATATAGAGTTTCGCTAAGCCGCCCTGCCAATTACTGTTAGTACCGCTAGCCGCGGCTTCATCGATCTGCATACTCCAAGCATCTGCACTAACACTCAGGCCCGCTATCGGCTCAATCTGCATGCCCAGATTAAAATTCAAGGCATTGTCTACAACAGCACCTTGGAAGTCTTTCTGCTCAACACTTCTCGCAATGCTCAAAAGTGGCGCCTGCTCAATTAATAGAGAACTGGGCGCTATACGGAAGATCATGCTATTTGAGGGGTTGTTTACAGGCTCATCGATAAACGCATTACCATCCTGAGCTATAGCGGAAGAACCCATGAAGGCTAGTCCGAGTAGCAGCGAAGTCATCACCGATGCATTTTGTAGATGGTTGATTTGCATTACTCTCAATCTTTTCAAAAAGCTTTACTTGTATGGAACCCAAGCGTCTTTAAGATCTTAGCACCATAAAGGAGCAATGAGTATTAATTTGTCGTGCGAAATCAAAGCCCATCCCTGTCTGGGATTGGCGCACTAAAGCGGTGTTTATGTAAATTTATATCTTTATATCAGTGGTTTATATTTAATTAAATCAGCAGTTGCACGTTCTCGATGCACGGTAGTGCCGCTAGAAGCTGGGCTATGCTCGCTGATTGTCCTGGAAGGACCATTTCAGGAAGGATCTCCGCCAGTGGCATTAACACAAACCTTCTCTGCGTAGCTCGGGGATGCGGCAATATCAAGCCGGGACTTTCAAGCTCTTGACTGCCATAAGAAATAATATCGAGATCTAGAGTGCGAGGCTGATTCTGTTCGGCGCTGCGCTGACGACCGTAATCGGCCTCAATGCCCTGCAAAACCGCCAAAAACTTGCCAGCAGAAGCCTTGGAGTCCAAACGTAGAACCATAGCGGCGTTGATGAAATCCTCGGCGCCAGGGGCACAGCCTATCGGTTCGCTAAGGTACAAAGAGGAAGCTTGTGATTCAATGCTAATACGTCGCAGGCTCTGAATCGCTGCAAGCACGACCTCTCTCGGCGAACGATTCAAATAGGGTAGATTCGAGCCTAAGCTGACTGCTACCGCTACTGAATTGCTATCGGTGGTATTGCTTAGAATACTCATGGACGGCTTCAACGAAATGGGAGACATGATCCGGATTTACCTCCGGGGTGATTCCATGACCAAGATTGAATACATGCCCCTCACCTAAACCGTAGCTCGCTAGGATGGTTGCCACTTCTTCACGTATCACCGCGGGCGACGCATATAAAATCGAGGGGTCCATATTGCCTTGCAGGGCAACTCGGTTGCCAACTCTGGATCGCGCTTCACCGATTTCAGTTGTCCAGTCTAAGCCGATTGCATCACAGCCAGAGTCAGCAATCGATTCAAGCCACTGCCCACCGTTCTTGGTAAACAAGATAACGGGTACGCGCCGACCTTCATTTTCTCTGTGTAACTTGCTGACGATTTTCGTCATGTAGTTAAGAGAAAATTCTCTATAGGCGTTGCCGCTTAGAATCCCACCCCAGGTATCAAATATCTGCACGGCTTGCGCGCCGGCACGGATTTGCGCATTCAGGTAGTCGGTAACTGAGTCTGCCAATTTTTCTAACAACAGGTGCATGGCCTCGGGGTTGTCATACATGAACTGTTTGGCGATGCGGAAATCCTTACTACCCCCGCCCTCGATCATATAGGTTGCTAAGGTCCAAGGGCTGCCAGAAAATCCGATTAGCGGCACCGCTCCATTCAACTCTTTACGAATTACCGACACGGCATCTGTCACGTAGGACAACTCATCCGCAATGTCGACGTCGGGTAATTGCTCGACATCCGCCGCCGTTCGAATCACCTTACGAAACTTCGGCCCCTCACCTTCAGAAAAATACAAACCCTGGCCTAACGCATCGGGAATCGTAAGTATGTCTGAAAATAAGATGGCCGCATCAAAGGGATAACGCCTCAATGGCTGCATGGTGACCTCACAGGCTAACTGGGGCGTTTTACATACCGTCAGGAAGTCGCCCGCCTGTTTGCGCGTAGCGCGGTATTCAGGCAAATAGCGGCCTGCCTGTCGCATCATCCATACAGGGGTAACATCTACCGGCTCACCTAATAGGGCTTTCAATAATCGGTCATTCTTTAAGATCACAGCTTACTCACTTTACTTGTCGAGGTAAGGACATCAGCAAACCCGAAGCCAGATGGGAAACAGCTTTAGATCCATTGAGCCTGCAAAAAGGGGACAATTTTACACGAGCAGCATTTATTCACAATCAAGGCACAGAGCCGGACTGACCTCGGTCTAGCCAGCCACTCAAAAAGGAGCTGGCCTCGTCGCTACTTTACCGATACTAGCTTGCGAATATCAGTTTGAATGCCAGCTACAGATCGAACCCATGGCTCATTAGAGCGCAGTCTAGCTGGAAGAGAAGAGATTGCAGCAGTGGCCTGATTCCTATCGTCAAAGGACGCCAGCACTGCCACGAACCACGGCTTGCTTTGGTAACGTGTTTCGAAATAACCCGCAGGATGATCGCCACTTAATTGCGCAATAAAATCAATAATACTCGCCTCCGAGTGAGAGGCTAAAAGTTGTACAGCGTAATCCCCGGGGGATGCCTGAAGTAGTCGCTTTACAAAGGACGATGTTGTTGTTATCACCGCTGTTTCTTCCGCTACTGCAACTTCAGCAATCGTCTGTGTCGTTTCAGCAGCGTTGTTTACTGCAGCAATTGTTTCCGCGGCAACGACCTCTTCTGCGATAACTACGGCGGCTAAATTTGATTCGCCTTGAGCCACGGCTGCGGTCAGCGGAAATTCTCCCACCCCAGCAACAACAGCTGCATCTGCAGCCGTTAGCGCCGGCACGGCAGCAGCCAACTCAGTTAGCCGCTCAACGTCGATAACTTGTGTAGCCCCCGGGGTCACCGCAACCGTGATAGGTATCGACTGTGTTTCACGCGGGCCTGCATCCCAGAAAAGTAAAGTGCCGGTTAACAACACGACCAACGCAGCAGTAGCAGCCCAATACCTGGGCTGAATACTGGCTATCCAAGCTTGCTCTAAATCTGTCTTGTCATCGCGGTCAGCAGCTTGCTCACTACTAGCGCCGCTGAAGATCGGTCCGATGCCTGCAAACTCATCGGGTTCGCTGGCTGGTACGGCGCCGTTTAGAGCGTCAGCTACCAGGTTATTGATCGCGCCAGGCATGCCGCGAGATGAATTATGAATGACACCAACGATACCCCCATCAATTGGCAATTCTTTTGTGAATCTGGCTGTCGCTAACTTGAAGCGAATATATTCTTGGGTCTCGTCACTGGCAAATCCATCTAGCGGAAAAATCGCAAGGCGCTCCTGCTCGTCGGCAGTAAGTATCCTCTGCAGCAGACTATCGATCTGATTTTCACCAAACAACAAGGCATGAATACTCGAATCGACACTGCTGTCTAACAATTTCGTGAGCAACTGCAGCACTTCGGCGCTGAGTTCGTGAGCATCATCGATGATCAATATCAGCGAACGCGCTTCCAGATCGAGTTCCGCCGCATAGCGACAGATCTGCTCTATTGAGGAATTAGTATCTGAACTATCCCTAAGCTTAAATCCTAAGGCACTCTGTAACGCCTCAACAAATTGATTCTGATTCATGAATAAGGTTGCAGCTACCTTTACACACACGGCTTCATCAGCGAATCGATCACAGAAATTTGTAGCAAGGGTGGTCTTGCCAGCACCCAAGGGACCCGTAACAGCAATCATGGCGTTGCTGTAGAGAGAAAACTCAACAATCTGGTCAAGTAGATTTTGACGATGACCGCTGCAGTAGAAGTCGCGGCTCGATGCGCTAGGTGCAAACGGGTCGAAATCAAGATTTAACCATTGGGTATATTTATTCATCGTTATCTACGCTATTTATCCGCTTACTTACAGAGATTTTCACCAGCGGTTAAGGTGCTCTCGAGTAACGACAGCTCGATATCTCCATCGACTACGCCCTCACCTATGGCTTTCAGTAATACAAACCTGATTTTGCCCGATTCCGCTTTCTTATCTGACAACATTAAATCCAAATATTGCTCTACTGATACATCGGCAGGAGGAAGCACCGGCATACCAAAATTTTCTTCTAAGACTGCACGAATCCGCCGCGCAACCTCGATGTCTATCCAGCCTAATCTACGCGATAGGTCCGCCGCCATAACTAGACCCATTGCCACGGTCTCACCATGGAGCCAATTACCGTAACCGCTTGCTGTTTCTATCGCATGACCAAAGGTATGCCCTAAGTTAAGAAGAGCACGAACCCCCGACTCTTTTTCATCCTTGGCGACAACTTCGGCCTTAATCTCGCAACAGGTTCTGATTGTCTGCGACAACAGTACTGAATCAGACTCACCAATACCTCGGCTGTTTGCCGCAAGCCAGTCAAAAAATTTGGCGTCATAGACAAGCCCATATTTAAGCACCTCTGCTAGACCCGCTTTCACTTCGCGTTGCGGCAAGGTACTCAATACATCAGTATCCGCCAGCACACAGCGCGGCTGATAGAACGCACCGATCATATTTTTACCCAAAGGATGGTTCACTCCGGTCTTCCCTCCTACTGACGAGTCGACCTGCGCCAGCAGTGTGGTAGGAACCTGAATGAAGTTGATTCCGCGCAGATAGGTGGCCGCCGCAAACCCGGTAATGTCGCCCACAACGCCGCCGCCTAGCGCGACTAAAAGAGTATTCCGATCGAATTTCCCAGCAAGTAAGATGCTGTAAATATGGCTTATAGCATCGAGGTCTTTATGCGCCTCGCCGTCTGGAAGAACGATCTGTGTAACATCCTGCAGAGGAAACAGCTGCCTCGCCTTATTCATATACAAAGGCGCAACTACATCGTTACTGACTATAACGACCCTACCCTTTCCGATGTAGGGTGCTAAGAGCTCTGCCTTATTGAGTAAATTCTGGCCAATGAAGATTGGATAGGATCTTTCACCTAGTTCAACGTCTACAGTAATCATTAATCTCTATTCCAAATTTTACCAACGGCTTTAAACAGAAACTACTCTGTTTGCGAACCGCCTAATTCAACTTTGAGCTGCTTATAAATTTCCTGACTAACGGTCTTCGGGCTTCGTCGATAGGTGTCCACAACCATGTCCGCAACTTCCTGATAGA